>OFRG01000465.1_pt1 | contig 15745 bp, 17 predicted proteins | sample 1543071 | NCBI WGS metagenome assembly OFRG01 (sample SAMN07774222, study PRJEB24372) | wastewater metagenome | isolation source: WWTP Verbania (Effluent) | place: Italy: Verbania | collected 2015-12
GTGCCGTACGTCGTGCTCATGTTCGGGTCCCATCCCAGTAGTCAGCGGTGGTGAGGCGCGAGGGCACGTGCACGCCCGCGACAACTTTGTGCGGCTTGCCCCACTTGCCATCAGGCTCGGGAGCGGTTGGAGAGAAGCTCGCGGGGTCGAAGGCGATGATGATGTTCTGGCAGCGAGTCCCCGCCGGTTTCCAGTCGGCCACGATGCCGCGGACGCCGGCCACTTCGGAGGGTGTCGCGGTCGTCCCCCAGGTCTTTTCCGTGTCGCCCCAGAGCTGGCCAGAGCCCCAGTTCGCGGAGTGTGACCACCGAGTGCCGGGGTAGATGATGACCCAGAAGCGCGCCCACTGCGGCGAGCTCGGGACCGTCGAGTCCCAATTCCAGTTCCCGGTGTTCAGCGTGTAGGTCTCCACGCCGGCGGCGCTGCGAGAGAACCAATTCCCGCGCGCATCGACGGTGCGGAACGATGAGCCCGCCGCGATGTACTCTTGCAATTTCTGCATGAGCATGAACGGCGAGCCGCGCTTCTTCGCGTCGTGAAGCCACCGTTTGAGGCGCGTCGCGTAGCTCGTCGCGCTCTCGGGGCCCAGGCCGCGCAGCGTGCGCCGATCGCGCCCGATGGCCTCTAGCGCGCCCTCGATGCCGAGCTGCGCAGCCGCATCGGGGTAGCGCGCGAGCATGCCGAGATACGTGCGCCGCATGGCCGCATCGAGCACGAGATCCAGCGAGTACTGGATCAGCGTGCTCTCGTCGTCATCGTCGACGAGCCACCGCGGGCCGAACTGCTTATTGCGGGTGCGGAAGTCCATTTTACACCGGGTCGTCCTCTAGGTGGATGGTGCCCGTGACGGCGCCGAGCACGGCAACCTGGCCAGCGGTGAGCGCGGTATCCCCGCTCGGGGCGCTCACGCTCGCGCGGAAGCCCTCGGGGATGGCCTTCACGATCGTCGCGAGGATGTCGCTCTGGTAGATCTTGCCCGTCGTCGCGGGCGCCACGACGTCTCCGCCGATCGGGCGCTGCGAGAAGAGCACGCCGAGCGCCGCCGAGACCGCAGTACGGACCTCGGCGACGGTCTTGTTGCAGCTCTTGTAGAGCCAGAGCTCGTAGGTGACCGCGATGGTCACGTTCGTTGCCGCCGCCACCACCGGCGTGATGCAGAGAGGGAGGCACCACGTGACGATCGCGAGCTGCGCCAGTGCCACGTCGGCCGCGCTCGAGCCGCCCGAAGGGCCTGCGAGGTAGACCGTGACGATGCCCGTGGTGCTGTCCCCGTAGGTTCGCACGCGGGTGATCGCCGAGGTGCCTCCGTAGGTCGGGTTGCGGACGAAGTACGCGTAGGCTCCGCGAGCTCCGTCCGGGCTCGTCGCGTCCTGCATGTCCTTGCACTGCTGTTTCGTGACGCTTTCGGCCTGCTCGTCGATGCCCACGGCGGCCGTGGCGTTCGTGCACGTCACGCCGTCGAGCGCGGTGACGAGGCGCGTGATTTCCGTTGCGCCCGCCGAGCTGTCAGAGCCTGCCTCGTCGGCCACCACGGTCACCGAGAGCGTGGTCGCAGGCCCCACGGAGAGCGTGCCGCCCGTCGTGTTGCGGTACGTTTTGCCCGTCACGCTCGACGCGAAGGTCAGGTCGCCCGGGTCGATGATGTAGAGCGCCGTGGTGCTCGAGTTGGTCAACACCACGGTCGTCTCGGCGTAGGTCGCCGCGGGCACTTCGACGCCATAGGTCTGCTCGGCGTTGACCTTCAGCCAGACATCCTCGGAGTGGTCCAAGAATCCCGACTTGATGTAGCCCGTGATGTTCGACTCGAACGCCGCGAGCTTCGCCGAGAGCACGTGATAGAGCGAGCGCGTGGGGTCTCCGACTTGCCACGAGGTGACCGGCAGCCCGAGGCTCGTAGCGATGCCGAGCGCGTAGTTGTAGATGGCCGCGCGGGTCTCGGTGAGGATGAGCGAGGCAAGAGAGATGGTCATTGGATCCCCAGGATTTCCGCGCTCACGGCGCTCACGGCGAGCACGAGAGTGAACGGGCCGAGAGCGGTCTTTGCCGCGATGCGGATCGTGTAGGTGACCGCCGGCCCGCTCGTCGCGCTGACCACGGTGGCGCTCACCGACTCGGTGCGCGGGTCTTTCATCAGCTCGTTTTCGATCTTGCCGGGGAGCGAGGCGGCAAAGCTTGGCGTTGCCGCTTTGCCCACGAGGCTCATGAGGTTGAGCCCGTAGTTTTGCTCCTCCTCGCCACCGATGAGCGTGCCCCGCGTTGTCGTCAGTCGGCGGTAGTACGCCTGCGCAACGAGCTCCACGCCGGACACGAAGCGGCCCGACTTCATGCCGCGGGTACAGGAGATGTCGTAACCGAAGTAGGTGCTCATTCGCACTTCACCAGGCTTGAGGCCTCAATGGCGATGCCCATCAGCGCCGTGCCGGGAGTCCCCGGCGGGGGCGGAACGGTCGGCGTCGCGGGGTTCGTGGCCGTGCACCACTGCACGTCAGCCACCGCGGTCACCTTCCACCATGGCAGATACACGGTGAGCAGCGGCCCGAGCTCGGGGGGCGACCGGTAGATCGTGTTCGTCGTCGTGTCCGCGCAGAAGTACCCAAGGCAGACGTCGTCGCCGTCCCGAACCACCCCCTTCGTCGCGTCCGCCCCGAGCTTGATGCTCGAGCTCGCGTCGAGCACGAGCGTCGTGGGGACGAAGCCCGAGCCGTCCGCGTCCTCGTACCCGCACACGTACGGACGCGCCGGCGAAGAGTCCGCGAACGCCACGAGCACGCGCGACCCGATCGCCGCGCCGCCCTTGCACCCGGGGAGGCCCGGACGCGCCACGACTCGCGAGAGGTCCGGCATCCCCGTCGAAACGCGCACGGGCTCGAGGCCGACGCGGTCCCCCGAGCGGCTCGTCACGCGGTATTCGCTCTGCCCGCGGAAGGGCCGGTCCGGGTCGAGCCCCTCGAAGATGGCCCGAAACGCGTCGAGCGCACGGGAGCTTCCGCCGCGAGCGCCGTGCACCGTCGAGCGGAGCCCGTCCGAGCTCACTTCGTGGAGCACGTCCACCGCGGTGAGGCCGTCGACCACGATCCCCGGGAGGATGGCCGCGATCGACTCCGAGGCGAGCTCGACGCACCCACGCGCGAGGTCCACCGGGCCGTGGGTCACGTTCGCCGGGAGCGTCCCGGGCGTCCGAGCCCCGATCCGCGTGACGCCGTCCTCGCCCACGTACCACCCGCGCGGCGCGATGTGGTCTAGCGTGGCCCGCGCCCGCGTCTCGTCGCGCACCCAGGCGGGGCCGGGACGCGTCGTGGGGAGGGTGCTCGCGAGGATGGTCTCGCCGCACGCGTCGGCCGCGTCGAGGAGCACCGTGGAGGCTTTCACCCCGGCGTCGTTCGCGTAGGACTTCGCGGGGATGGTCTTGCCCCATCCGCCTTTGCCGGCGACGACGCGATAGTGCGAGCGCCCGTTCTCCGGGCCGCCCGACAGGATCGTGCCCACGAGCGTGAGGTCGGCCACGAGGAGCGTCACGGCGCCGGCGAGCGTGTGCTCGCCGTCGAGGTCCACCTCGGCGTACCACACGCCCCACGCGGGCAGGTACACGCGCGCAGACGTCGCCACGATCTTGTTCAGGGTCGCGCTCATTTCGGCTTCCCCCATGGCGTCTGCTGGTAGGCCGCCGTGAGCTTCGCGATCTCGTCCAGCGCCGCCTGGTTCGGGTCGGGCGCCTTCGCGCTCGACTTGCTGCCCTTCGGGCCCCCGCCCGCAGGCTTCGGGGGCTTGTACTCGAGGAACTTTACGACGCGCGTCTGTCCGCCTTTGCCGTCGTGAACGGTCCCCATGACGGTCGCCTTCACGACGGACGTGATGCCGTTCTCGGCAAGGTCCGGATGGTAGATGTCGACCGCCTTCGAGCTCTTCGTGGCGACGGTCGCGTTGACCACTTCGAGGAACGCGGGCCAGTCGTTGAAGTCGTCCTCGTCAGCGAGGTAGAAGCTCGCGGTGAACTCCACCGGGTCGTCGCACGATCGGACCGTGGTCGCGCCCTTCTGCGCGTTGCCGCTGTTGATCTTCCACCCGATCTTGCGGTCGTGGCCCGAGAGCGTGACGACGCCTGGCGACTCCACGTCGCCTAGCTCGATGTGGTCGTAAAGCTCGGGATCGTCGATGGGATTAGGCACTTGGCACCATCCCCCCGCCTTGCTGCGCGGCTCCCTCGACCAAGTCCAGGAACGCCTTGCGGCACGCCTCGGCGATCGCCTTGGGGTCGCCTCCCTCGCCGCCGATCTGAATCACCAGCGATCCGATCGTCACGGTCGTTCCGGATCCCGCAGGCGCGGCCCCTGCGCCGCCCGCAGGCGCGCCCGGCGCCGGCGGGGCCACCATCGCCTCGAGCGAGCCCTGTACCGCGTCTGCGCCCGCGTCGACGCCTTGGGCCATGCCCTCCGAGGTGTAGCCGCCGATCTCCGCGAACACCTTCGACGGCGACTTGATGCCAAGGGACTTCTTCGCCGCCGCGATGGCGCTCCCGGCGACGCCGGTGATCGCCGCCAACACCGCAGCGCCGCCGCCGGTGATGCCGTTGGCCAGGCCCTGCACCATCGCCATTCCGACGTCGGCGAGCGACAGGCCCTGCAGGAACGCACGCACCTCGAGCGCCTTGTCCGACAGCCACCCGAGCGCCGCCGCGCCGCCCTCGCCGATAGCCACGAGGCCGCCGAGCGCGAACACGGCGCCGTCGTAGATCAGCACGAACGACTGCCCGATTCCGGTGAGCCACGCCATGACCACGGTCCCAACCACGTCGAAAACAGGCTGGTACCTCTGGATCGAGATGAGTCCCTTGAGCGCCCAGATCTCGAACTGCAGGAAGCCCGCGACGAGCTTCGGCACCGCGCCGGCCATGCCGTCCACGAGCGGCTGAAACATCGACTCGAACACGACCTTGATCGCCTTCGCCGCCGCGCTGTTCTCGTCAAAGAGCGCCGCGCCCTTCTGCAGCGCGCCGAGGAAGCCCTCGATCTTGAGCCCGCCGAAGATCTTGCCGACGTCCGCCTTGAGCTTCTGGCTCTGGTAGTCCGCCGACAGCATCTGCTTGGCGAAGTCCGGGCCAAACTTCAGCTTCGCGGCCTTCACCGCGGCCGTCTCGAGCGCCGCCGAGAGCGCGTCGCCCTTCAGTCCGCTCTTCGCCAGGTCGGCCGCCATGCTGCGGAGCTCGTCCGCCGCGATTGGCACCTTTGAGCCGAGCCCGGAGATCGTCTTGTCCAGCGCGAGACCGCCCTCGACGGAGCCCGCGATCCCCTGCGAGAGGAGCGCGCTCGTGCGCGCCGCGTCCGCCTGCGCGAGACCGAACTTGAGGAGCCCGAACGCCGCCATCCCGATGCCGGCGACGACGGCCACCGCCGCCACGCCGATCGCGACGAGCACACCCGCCGGCCCCATCGCCGCGAGCTTCGAGAACGCGTTCGCGAAGCCGGTGATCTTCTGCCCGGCCATGCCCGCAGGCCCGCCGAGCTTCCCCAGCGCGCGCGACATCCCACCGAGCGAGCTCCCGCCGCTCTCCGCAGCCGCCCCCAGGTCCTTCGCCCCCGCTCCGGCCTCCTCGGCCGCCGCGGCATTCTCTCGCGCTGCCTGCGCGACGCCCTCGAGCCGGCTCGTGAGCATCGCCTCTTCCTCGGCCGCTGACGCCGCGGCCGCGCGGAGCCCGTCGAGGCTCGCCGCCTGCTCTGAGAGAGCCGCCGATGCCGCGGAGCTCTTCGCCTCCGCCTCGCCCTGGCGCTCGACGAGGGCCGCGAGCTTCTCCTCCGCAGCCGAGATAGCCGACGTGTCGCCCGTCTCCAGCGCCGCGGCGAGCTTGCCTTGCTGCGCGGCCACCGAGACGCCCATGCGCTCGGCCGCCTGCGCCGCCTTGTTCGCCGCCATCTCCGACGATGCGTAGGCTGCCGACGCTGCCGTCACGGCCTGCGCCGCCGCCGAGCTCGCACCACGCGCGCGGTCGATGGCGTCCGCAAGACCCTCGACAGCCGAGGCCGCGGCGATCGCTTGCGCGCCGTCAGCCGGGATGTCGATCTCGTAGGTCGTGCCGTCCGCCACCGCTCTACCTCCGCCGTCGTTTCGTCGTCGTCGCCCCTCCGCTGGTCAGGGATTGGCGGTGCAGGAGCGCGATGTCCGCGATCACGAAGGCGCCCGCGCGCATGTCCCGTTCGCTCTCCTCGTCCACCTCGCCGCCACCCGCGATGCGGGCCAGTGCGACGAGGCAGTCACCGAGCACCGCGGGGCTCTTCTGCGCGGATACGATCCGCGCGTTCAGCCTTTTTTTTCGTCCTCGATCCGGCCCTCGGCGAGCTTCGCGACCTCGATGCCGGCCACGACGTAGACGCCGGGCCGCGCCGCGAGCATCGCGGTCCGCATCTCCGACCCGTGGGGCGGGTAGATCATGCAGGACTCGCCGAGGCGCTCGCTCGCCTCCGCCTTCGCCGTGTCGTTCTTCCCGGCGCGCACGTTCTTCAAATACTCGCGGTAGTGCGCTCGCTCGGGCGCGATGACGATCGCCATCGTCGGAGTCCCGCGCTTGTAGGACCCCTTGAACCGAATGGCGCGCACCGAGCCGAAGCCGTGCTCTTCCTCCGCAGACACGAGGGCCGCGAAGTCGATCTCCGCCTGCGCCTCTTCCGCCTGTGCCTCTTCCACGCGGAGCGCTTCGCGGCGCTCCAGGAGCAGCTCGAGCTTGGTCTTTTCGTCGCTCATGGTCAGTCCTTTCGGCGCTCAGAGGAGCGCGACGCGCGTGCCGTTCTTCAGCGTCTTGATCACGCTGGTGGGTCCGAGGTCGACCTCGATGAAAAGAGGGTCGCTGCCCTCCTTGTTGTCCATCGTGAAGGAGCGCCAGCGGCAGCCGAGCATCTCGGTCTGGTAGACCTGGGTCGGCTGCGAGAGCGTCTTGTGCTGGATGACGATCGAGAACTTCGGCACCGCGATCAGCTTCACGCCGCCGCGCTCCGGAGCGACCGTCGCAAGGGCCGACTCGATGCGGTCGACGGCGCTCATCGAGAAGACGCCCGACCCCTCGTGCGACGCCTTGCCGCGGGTCTCCTTCATGACGCGCCCGCCGCTCGTGCCGAACGAGAACCCCGTCTCGATCTTGCCGCCGCACTTGATGCCCTCGACGTCGCCGATGTCGATCGTCACCGACTGGTAGAGCGACAGCACGACGCTGATGTCAGCCCACGAGATCTCCTCGTCGTCCGTGACCGGGAATGCTTCGTTTGCCATGGCTCATGCTCTCCGTTCAGGTGACGACGACGGCCGTGTCGACGTTCGTGATGGTGCCGCGCAGGCCAAGGGGGCCGCTCCCGTGCAGCGTCTTTCCGGTGCCCCGCAGGTCGTCGGCGCGGCTCGCGACCCACGTCGCCGAGCTGGCGTTCTGCCCCTCGCCCTCTTTGCTCGGGCTCAGGAGCCCTTCGGTGAGCGCCTGGTTGATGCGCGCCTCGAGGAGCTTCAGTTCGCTCTCCGTCGCCGTGCCGTCCGCGTTGAGCACCGGCGTCTTGCCGATCATGCGCGTGGTCTCGGCCTGGACGATCGAGCAGAACTTGTTGGTGACGGCGATGTTGTGCGTGTACGCGAGGACGTCACCGTCCGTGGCGCGCGTGAGGCTCATTGCGACGTACGTGCCGAGCGGCCCGTTGTCGGGAGTCGTGTAGCAAGAGAACCGCGCCGCGAGGGCGCCGCCGTCGCTGCGCTCGTCGTACTCGACGATTTGCTTGTTCGTGTCTTCGAGGTCGAACCCGTCGAGCGGGCCGAGATCGTTCTGCCAGGACGCGATGTGGATCGCGTGCTGGTACTCGCGGATCGCCGCGCCCCACGCGAACGGGCGGCGGAACTCCCACCCAGTGATCGGGGAGAGCACGCGCGCGCGGCCGTACCCGAGATCGATGCGCTTCTGCGCGTCGACGCTCGCGAAGGCCGCATCCGCCAGCGACACGTCGGCCGCCTTCGACAGGACCTTCGTGATCGTGATCGAGTGGAGCCCGATCTCCTCGGCCGCGAGGTCCGAAGACGCGAGGGTGAGCACCGTCGCAGACACCGACGCGAGCGCGTCCGTGGTGATGTTGTTCGATGCGCTGTTCGCGATGGTGACGACGTCGCCGGCCGCGAAGCCCTCGGTGACCCACGAGCCGCTCACGCGGGTGATCGTGTCGCCGGTCGCGCCCACCTCGGCGAAGATGACGCCGTTCGACGCGACCACGGAGCAGAGCCCAGCGGCCACGACCTCGGAGGCGAAGTCCGTGGTGTTCATCGTGAGCACCGTCGCGGACACCCCGACCACGGTGCCCGAGACGTTGTTGAGCGACGTGCCCGCGAAGGTGACGTAGTCGCCGACCTGGATGCCGTCGGTGATCCACGAGCCGACGGAGCGCGTCGCGGTGTCCCCGGTCGCGCCCACCTCGGCGAAAGTCACGGTCTCGGCCGCGGTGATCTTGGCGATCCGCTTCACGCCGCTCGACTTGGCCAGCATGCTCGGCGTGCCGCCGTCGCGGACGTTCGTGCGGGCGTAGACGAAGCGCTTGTTGCTCGTCTCGTACGCGTTCGCGATCGTCGTGACGTATCCCGCCTCGGTGCTGTTCGCGAGGTCGCCCACGATGTTCCACGAGCGGCTCGCCTTCTGCTGCGCGGCGAGCGCCGTACGGGCCGCGGTGAGCCCGGCGTTGTCCCACTTGGGCGCCGTCATGCGGAACGAGAACGTGTCGCCCACGACCATCGTGCCGGCGCCGAAGTTCAGGACGATCCCGACGTAGGGGATCGTGTAGCTGGAGGCGCTCTTCAGCCGGACCGTCTTGGTCGTGCGGCCTCCGTCGAGGGAGAGCGAGAAGATGGGGCCGGGGTCCGTGCCGATGGTGCCGCCCGTGGTCACCGTCAGCGTCGCGTCGACCTCTTCGAGGTAGCCGTAGGTCCCCGCCGAGAGGCTGATGATGCTCGTGCCGGTGCCCGTCGAGCGCTGCATGCGCACGGCGCCCGCGGTCACGATGGGCAACGGCACGAAGACGATGGGGCACTTCGTTTTCTTGAGCAGGTGCGCCGCGAGGTCCACGCCGGGGGAGTAGTCGTGCTGGTCGAGAAGCGCGGTGTCACCGGTGAACACACGCGGGACGCCGTCGGCGTTCTTCCCGACGCACGCCATGATTACGGCGTATCCGTCGCCGCCAGCGTAGGCGCCGCCGGTCGTCGCGATCGAGAGACTTGCTTGAGGTCGAGTCGGCATGATGTCAGCTCCCGCATCCGGTTTCGGTTGGTGGTGTCGGGTCGCCCTCGAGGCCGACGACCGTGGTGCTCGCGACCGTCGTGGCGGTGAAGGCGCCGCCTTCGGTCGCCGCGGCGCCCGCCCAGGTGCGAACCTCGACGGCGCGGCGGACGGAGAACGGGATCTCGTAGACGGCGAAGTTCGGCACCGGCGTGCCCTTCGTGTCCTCGAGCTCCACGAGCCGCCCGGCTCCGATCTCCCCTGCCGCGCCGTTCTTCCGCGCGACAAGAACCTGACGAAGAGCCGCGAGCACTGAGTCAGCGGCGCGGTCCACGCGCCGCACGTGCTCGTGATAGAGCGCGGCCCGCGGCTCTTGCGCGTAGATGGTGATCTTCGCGCTCAGTCGGCGATCGAAGACGTGCACGGGGTTGCGCCCCGCGTTCGTGCCCTTCGGCGCGAGGATCTGCTCGGGCTCGCGAAGTCGCTCGACCACGATGCGCTCGCGCGGCGTGACGGCCGACGTGGTGCGCTCGGGGCCGTCGACCACGGGCATGGGAACGCCGGCGGCCTCGAGGAGAACGCGGAGCTCGCGGGCGATCTCGTGGATCATCGCAGCGCCTCCGCGATGACTCGCCGAGCCGTCGTGTCGAGCGCCGCCGCGTAGGCAGGCGGAAGCGGCGAGCCCTGCCTCGGAGCCACGGGACGCCGACCCACTTGGTATTTTGCATAGCGCGTCGTGAGCGCGAGCCGTAGCCGCGTCCCGATGGCCACGTAGCGCACGCCGTCGAGGAGCGCGCCACTCTTCCGCAGCGTCACGACCTGGCCGCTCTCACCGGGCGTCCAGCCCACCCCGTAGGCGTCTTCGCTCGCGCGGCTCGTCTCGAGGGCGAGGGCCGTGAGGACCGGCGCGCACGCCTCTGCGACCTTGTGGCCCACGACGAGCGGGAGCTCGCGGAGCGACGAGGCAAACTTGCGGAGGTTCGCGGTGCTGCTCATGGGAGCCCGCTCCCCCAGCCGCGCGGATCCGATCCGGAGCTGACCGACGTCGCGGTGATCGCGAGGTTCGCGGGGGCGGTGACCGCGGCGCCCCGAAGAGGCATGCCGGCGGCGTAGCGCTCGAGGATGGCTTTGCCGGCGAGCTCGGCGGCGTTCACCGCGGCGCTGTCTTGCCCGTTCGCGTTCAGGATGCGCTTCGCGGAGACGTCGGCCACGACGCCCCGCACGAGCGGATGAATCGGCGCGGTGAACGGAACGAGGTGGGCGGGAAAGAACCCCTCCGCCCAGCGAGACACGAACTCGATCACGTCGTCGAAGTTCGGCTCACGCGTCACGAACATCTCGACGCCGTTGCTCGTGATGTTGATCGCCGCACCACCGGCCGTCGCCGCGAGCTTGAACGTCGCGTTGGTCAGGCGGATCGCGTAGTAGGTCGTCCCCTCAGCGAGGGGCGCGGAGAGCGTCCCGGCGGAGGCCGCGCGCACCGTGACTTGGGTGTCCGTCTCGAGGCCGTGCCCGTCATAGGTGAGGACATCCGAGCTCGCGAGGCACGACGCGAGAATGCCCGTAGGCGACACCACCGCTCCCGGCGGGAGCCGGGCGGTCACGTCGCCACGCGAGCAGTAGAGGTCGCTTGCCACAACGCCTCCGCCCCGCTCCCGTTTCCAGGGCGAGGCTTTGGCTGGTCGGGTGTGCGAGTCAGGTCAGAGGTCGCGAAGTCGGGCGAGCACGCGTTCGCGGCGCGCGGTGAGCGCCTCGGCGCGGGGGACCTGGCCGGCCGCGCGGGCGTCGGAGATGCTCTTCTCGAGCTGCTTGGCCTCGAGCTCGAGCGCTTCGAGTTTCTGGAGGTCGTTCATGCTCAGGCTCCGGTGATCTTGCGGATCGCGTGCGGGTAGAGGAACTTGTGCCCGTAGTAGACGCGCGAGCTCATCGCGATCTTGCCGGTGTTCTTGAACCGGTCGGAGTCCTCGAGGAACCACCGCATCGACAGCGCGTTGAAGAGCGGCGCGTCCTTGTAGGCCGTGAGCTTCGCCACGACCCACGGGTGGAGCCCGCGCTTGATGAGCGCGGAGTCCAGGAGGTACCAGTCGTTTACGTCGGTCAGCGGGTCGATGCGGACCACGTTGAGCAACGTCTCGTTGTACGGGTTCTTCATCGTCGCCGTGCCGGCGGAGTTGGGAACGAAGTCCTGCTTGAGCAGGTTCCGCAGCCCCTGCCACTTCGCTCGGGGGACGAAGATGGTGTCGGGCGAGACGCCGAGGGCGTCGCCGTTCAGGTCGAGCACCTCGAGCATGAGGGTGATCTCGGCCTCGATGTTCGCGAGGCTCACGACGTCCTTCGCGCTCGCCTGGAGGTTGTCGAAGGTCCCCTTGTCGGGGTCCTTCGGGTTCGCCAGGTGCGAGTCGTGGAAGATCGCGAGGTCGTCCCATCCACAGGTTACCGTGTTCGCCACGAGCGCCGCGGCGATGAGGCGCGCCACGAAGGCCTCCTCTGCGCGGGGGAGGTCGGCTGCCGCGTCGAACCAGCGGCGCGCGGTCCACGCGTCCTGCACGACCTTGAGGGCTTCGATCTCCACGCCCTCGTCGTATTGGGCGACGGTGAGCTCGCACTCCTTCTCGCCGATGGTCTTGAACCGACCACCCTCGGCGATCGTCTCCTCGTACTTCAGGCCGAGGAAGGCCATCGGGTACTTGGTCGTGAGGGATGCGGTCTCGCCGCGCTCGCCGTACTCCGCCACGAAGCCCGGGGGCTGCGCGAGCAGAGACGCCTGAGACGCGAGATAGCGCTCCTCGAAGCGCTCGCGCGCGTCGGCGGAAGATGCGGGGAGCAGGTCGGCGGGGTTCAGAAGGGCCATGGTCTACTCCTCAGGTGCTCGCCCGGCGGAACACGAGCCGCGCGGCGAGCAGGTGGATCGGGTCGTTCGCGTGCGTCCCGGGCACGAGCTGGATGTTCACGAAGCTCGGCGCGTCCGCCACGTCGGCGGCCGCGATCGTCGCGGTCACCTTGTGGACGGTCACCGCCGGGGTTCCGTCGGTCGCCGTGTCCACCACCTGGGCGCCGTTGTCGAAGGAGCTGTTGACCGTGAAGGTCGCCGCCTCGATGCCGCCGCCGCCCGCGTTGTCCGTGAGGACCTGCAGCTCGAGGAGCACGTCGAACGCGCCGGAGAAGTCCCCGGGTAGGGAGATCGACGCCTGGATGATGTCGGCGTTGCCAGCGGCCCAGACGATCTGCATCGCCTCGGACGTGGCAGCCGCGCCGAGCACCGGGGTCGTGTCGCTCGCGAGCACGCCGCCGATCGCCGCGATGGCCCCGACCGCGCCCGCCGAAGTCACCTCGCGGAACGCGGTAAGCGGGATCGGCAGGTAGCCGTAGCTGTTCGCGCGCTCGGCGCTGGAGACGAGGACGCGAACCTTGCCGTCGGCCTCGAGGCCGTCGAAGAGACCCGCCCGCTTGAGCGTGCCTCCCGCGTCGTTGTTGTAGACCGTGTGGTCGTCGGAGGCGTAGGCCACCGAGCCGATCGCATGGGCCTCCGTGAAGGCATTCGTGCTCGAGCCGTTGGTCAGGCGGTACACGCGATCCGTCTCGATGAGGCAGCGCTTGGCGCCGTCCGCGCCCGCCGAGTTGTCCGACTTGTGGGTCGCCTTGCCGATGGCAGGGCCCGCGCCGCTGGTAGTCGCCGCGACGAGCATGCCCGTGGCGACGAGCTGCGCGACGAGCGTGCCCTCGTAGATCGTCGACCCGCCGTCCACCGGGAGGTGGAAGCGTCGGCCGTCCTGGCCGATGCCGTCGACGAGGATGTTGTCTGTTGCGTTCGCCATGGATCAGCCCACCTTCCGCGCCTTGTGCGCCGCGTACGTTGCCGGGTCGAGCTTCATCTCGGCGCACATGGCGCGCTCGCGTTCGGAGAGGCTCTCGAGCGGGTCGGTGCCCGGCACGACGCGCGCGGCCGGAGCCTTCAGCGCGGAGCCGCCCAGCGCGACCACGCGAGCGCGAAGCTCGGCGATCGGCTCGGACATGAGGCGCGGCACGAGCGTGCCCGCCGCGAGGCCGGAGGTGTGCGGGGTCTCGGCGCGGAGCGTGACGAGGTTGGCCACGAGGGCCTTGCGCTCGGTGAGCTCGAGCACCTCGCGGTCGCGGGCGAGCGCGCCTTCGCGGGTCTCGAGGTCGACGGCGAGCGCGGACCGGCGGGCGATCTCCGCGATGCCCTCGCCCGGGTCGGTCTTGCCGAGGAGAGCAAGCGCGACGCGCCCGAAGGCGAGCAGCGCGTCGGGCTCCGACCCGGTGACGGTGACCGGCGTCACGCGAGCCGCCGGCGGAGGGGTATCCGCGGCGGGCGGTGCGTCGCCGGGCGGGTCCCCCGCGGGCTTCGCGGCACCGACGCCGAGCAGCTCGGAGAGGACGGCGCTCGCGAGCGGAGCGAGCTTCTTGTCACCGGAGGCCGCGGCCTCGATGAGCATCTTCACGAGCGATTCGCTGAGGGCGCTAGCCATGGGGCTTTCTCCGTTGGTGGCCGACGCGGCCCGTGACATTGGCGCGGCAGGCGCGAGCACCGGGGGTGCTGACGCGGGCGCGGGCGAGTAGGAGCGGATGACGCGAACGGGCTCCGCGCCGAGCGTGGCCGTCGTCCCGTCGAACGTGAACGCGAGCTCGTACAGGACGCCGGCGACCTCGTAGACGACCGACGAGGCGAACGTGTCTTGGACCCACGGGCCCTGGCAGTTCTCACCGTCGGAAGGGAACCGAGCGCGGAGCGCGGCGCCGAGGGCGCTGGTAACGTCGTTCTGCGCGGGACCGACCGAGGCGCGCCCCTTGGACGCGTCGATCTGGGCGAGCATGGCGCGCGCGTACATGGCCTCGTCGGGCGTGCCCTTCGCTCGGATCAGCGCCTCGGCGAGCGCCCAGACGGCCTGCTCTTCAGCGGCGATCGCGGCAGGGGTGATGTTCCCGAATGGCGCGAAGTGCAGGTGTGTCAGCTCGTGCACCACCGTCTCGACGACCTGCGCGGCGGCCTGCTCGGGCGTCGCGCCCTTGGGCGGGGTCGACGGGTCGCGGATGACGATGCGCGCGCTCTTGTTGTCGGGCACCGGATAGCAGAGGCCCCAGACCTGGCGGCCCTTAACGTCCGCGAGGTCCGGCGCATAGGACACGTCGAGACGCCAGTCGAGGAGCCGAAGCTCGCGCTGGTAGTGCGCGACGAGCGCGGCGAGATCGGGGGCGACCGGAGCCGCGACGGCAGCGCGCTCGGCCACCGGCCGGGCATGTGCGTCACGTCTCATTCGCGTCTCAACCGCCATGTGAGATGCGTAGCCCACCCAGAATTGGGACGCAAGAGAGACTTGACGTGCTACGAAAAACCATGGCCAGAGCCCCGAAGCGCGCGCAGAAAATCCGCAAAGCTGCAGACTTCTCCGGCTCGGCCAAGGGCGAGAAGAGGCCGCCGTCCGGCTCGGGGCTGCTCGAGGGGTGGACCGTCGAGCAGATCTACGCGGCGCGCTCCGCCCAGATGCGCGGCCAGTTCAGGCTCGCCGCGGACATGGCCGACGCCATGCGCACCGACGACGCGCTGTTCACCGCCTACTCCAACCGGCTCGCTCCCCAGCGCTCGATCGCCGTGACGATGCGGCCCGCGAGCGACAAGGGGAAGGCGACATCGATCTCCGAGGAGGCGGCCTCGCTCTACGGAGACTCCGGCATCGCCCTCACGATGGCCACGCGCCTGAACGTGCACGGGTGTCTTGTCAACCACGGCGTGGCCTTCCTTCGCCTCACGCGGCAGGTGCGCGACGACGGGAGCCGCGTCGACCTCTACGCGAACTTCTGGCCCATCCGCCACGTCCGGTGGGACGAGTACAAGCGCGGGTACTTTACACGCATCGAGAACGCCGACGGGTCCTTTGCCGGCGGCGAGGTGGAGATCGTCCACGGAGACGGCGAGTGGCTGGTCGTGGCCGTGTGCGAGCACGAGCCGTGGAAGTACGGCGCGATCATCGCCGCCGCGGTGATCTGGGCGCGCCACGCATTCGCCGCGAAAGATTGGACGATGGGCTCAGCGACCCACGGCAACGCGAAGCCGGTCGGAACCCTGCCGGAAGGCATGGCCCTGGAGGACGCGCCGGGCGTCCTGACGCGAGAGGCGGCTGGGTTCCTCGAGCTGCTGCAGGCCATCGCCACCGCCCAGGCTCCCACGGGGATCAAGCCGTTCGGCGCGACCATCGAGTACCTCGTGAACAGCTCCCAGGCGTGGCAGGTCTGGAAGGAGCTCGTGCTCGTCGCCGAGAAGGCGGCCGCGCGGATCTACCTCGGCACGGACGGCACGCTCGGCGCCGCCGGCGGGGCTCCTGGCGTCGACATCGCGGCGCTCTTCGGGGTCGCGTCGACCATCGTGCAAGGCGACCTTGAGACGATCGAGGCCGCGCTCGCGACCGGGCTCCTCGACGTCTGGACGGCCCTGAACTTCGGCGACTCACTGCTCGCGCCGGAGCTCCGCTACCAGATCCCGAGGCCCGAGGAAGAGGGCGAGGTCGAGGC
>OFRG01000466.1_pt1 | contig 15736 bp, 22 predicted proteins | sample 1543071 | NCBI WGS metagenome assembly OFRG01 (sample SAMN07774222, study PRJEB24372) | wastewater metagenome | isolation source: WWTP Verbania (Effluent) | place: Italy: Verbania | collected 2015-12
GGTAGCGGCTTTTTGCATTAATATCAGTCGTCGAGTTGATATGATGAGTCCAGTTGATACGGGTTTATTTCGGGCAAACTGGCAGGCTACACTAGACCAGCCGTACACTGGCGCGGTTAAGCCGATGAATCGCGTAGGGTCAATTGACCATGTAATACCATTCGCACGCGCAGCAAACGGTCATGTGTTTTACCTTACCAATAAAATACCATACGCTAAAAAATTAGAGTACGGACACAGCGCACAAGCACCAAACGGCATGGTGAGAGTGAGTGCAAAAATGGCACTGGCAGAGTTAGAGCGTGCGGTAAGGAGCGTGCAATGAGTCAAACGCAAATTGAGTTAGCGTTATTCGACAAACTAGAAGTAATCAAGGCGACATTGCCAACGATTTACTATCCGAACAGCACACACAAAAACAAACCTAATCCGCCAACAGGCGAACACATTCGCGTCAATGTTTTGCCCGTAGGCACACAGCCGATAGGCATAGCCACCACAAACCAAACGACAGGTATTTTGCAATGCTCTGTTTATGTCAAAGACGGCACAGGCACAATCAGAGCCGCTCAGATTGCTGATTTAATTTTAAGCGCATTTGCACGAAATACGCTATTATCAAACAATGTACGCATAGACAGGCAGGGTAGCGTCAACAGTGGTTTTTCTGTTGATGGGTGGTATCATTTGCCCGTCTCAATTCCTTATCAACAGATTACGGGGTAATCGAAAATGACAGCAGCTTTAGTACAAACAACCGCAGGCGCAACCATTGGCATTAGTGCCACTTTACCCGCTACCGACGATACGGCAGGTTATGCAGCATTAACATTTACAGCTATTGGTGAAATCACCGACTTGGGTGAGTTTGGCCGAGAGTATGCAACGGTTACACATAATCCAGTGGCATCTCGCCGCACGATTAAGCGTAAAGGCTCGTTTAATGATGGAACAATGGCTTTACAGTTAGCAATTGACCGTGACGATGCGGGTCAAGTGATTGTACAGACAGCCGTTGCATCCGATGCTAACAAAGCCATTCGCATCACATATCAAGATGGGTCAAAAGACTATTTTAGCGCGTTGGTTATGTCGTTCAAAACGAATGCGGGTAGCGTTGACCAAATTTTATCTGGTTCTATTAACTTAGAGATTAACACCGATATTATCCAAGTCGCATTACCTTAATCATCATCAAGCCCCTTTAATTAGGGGCTAACAATAAGAGATTATCATGGATTTATTAAACCTTTTACCGTCCGATAATGCTGCAATTACGCTAAAACACCCTGTTAGTAAAAACGAATTAGAAGGCATGACTATCAGCGTTAGCGGCCACGATTCTGCTACGTTTAAGAATGCGATTAAGGAACGTGCTAAGGCTCAAATGTCGCGCAAGTCTGCCGATGTTGACTTTATTGCTAACGATAAAGAGGCGGTCGAGTTATTGGCTAAGTGTACAACAAGCTGGACAGGAATCACCGAAGGCGGCAAAGAACTGCCATTTTCATTAGCCAATGCCATTTACATCTACACAAAATATAACTGGATTCGTGAGCAGATTGATAATGCTATTGGCGACCGTGCTAATTTTTTTATGAGTGCGTAGAGCAATTAAAACTCTACGCTAAACAACAAGCGTGGTGGAATAGTTGTCCGCAAACAAAGGGCGCGAAAGAGCATAACACTGTTTCGCGCCTGTCTAAATTCAAGTCTAACAATCCTCAGTCTATCCCTTTCATGCCCGATATAAAACACGGGCTTTATCTTGTCGAATTATTACACGAAGCGGGTACAATCTCTTACAATGAAGGCATTGCAAGGCGTTTGTCGTGGTCTGAATTAAAGGCGTGGGCTGATTTTGTGGGCTATGATTTAGATTCGTGGGAAGCTAGTACAATTATGCTATTATCAGCGTGTTATGCTGAAATCAGCAACGAAGCAACAAGCAATGATTGTCCTATGCCGTGTCAGCCGATAATGACAGAAGATAGACGAAAAGCAGTATCAATGAACATTAAAAACGCGCTACGCTCAATCGCTAAAGTGAGGTAAAAAATGGCAGTTACAGATACAGACCTTTTAATGATTGGGCTAGGGGTTGATACGCGCCGTTTACGTGACGGTGAGCGTGCATTGGGACGTTTACAGCAAGCAGGAAACAAAGCGGAAAACGCACTTGGTCGCATGGCTTCGATGCTTGCCTCAGCTTTTGCTGTTTCTAAGATAATTGAATATGCCGATGCTTATACCAACCTACAAAACCGCTTAAAACTTGTTACAGATTCAACTGAAGCACTTGGACAAGCTACTCAAAATGTTATTGATATTGCTCAAAACTCACGTCAGGCATTAGGCGCAACAGGTGATTTATATTTCAAGATTAGCCAAAATGCCGATAAATTGGGATTGTCAGTAGCAGATGTTTCGCAGGTAACGGAAACGTTTGGTAAAACATTGGCACTATCAGGCGCAAGCACTCAAGGTGCGGAAGCGGCTATTCTACAATTTAGTCAGGCATTGGCAAGTGGTGTTATCCGTGGGGATGAATTTAACAGCGTTGCTGAAAATGCACCTGCGGCAATGGATGCGTTTAGCCGTGCTTTGGGGGTAACAAAAGGCGATTTAAGGAAGTTGGCGGCAGAGGGAGCGCTAACTTCTGACGTACTTATTCAGGCACTAAAAGAGCAATCGGAGGAAGTAGATAAAGCATTTGGTAAAACAGAGTCAACAATCGGACAGGGATTCACCGACCTAAAAAATAGCGCGATTGTATTTGTTGGTCAATTAAATGAGACTACAGATGCTTCGAAATCTTTTGTTAGTGCGTTAGAGGGTATTAGCGAATGGGTCGATAGCGGAGAGCCTTTAGAGTTTATGGTTTATCAAACGAAACTTTGGGGTTATGCGATAGACGATACGTCGAAAGGCATCGAGTGGTTGCTTGTTGAGCTTGGAATATTAAAAAATGATGGTGGTAAAACTGCTGCGTTTTTAACTGATGCGTTCACTAAATTACCAATAAATATAACATCATCGTTTAAAATAGCATCGGTAGAAGTTAAATCATTTTTTGACTATGTAAAAGAAGGTTTGATTATCTCAGCCGAAAGATGGCGCGAATTAGATAATGAGCGTAAAAACTCTATTTCTACAATTTTGGCCGAGCGTGATGCTAGATTGGGTGCAGGCGATGCAGCAGTTAAAGCCATCCAAAAAGAACGCGCAGAAAGACAAAAGCAAAAAGAAGATAACGCCTTTTTCGCAACTGTTGACGAATTGCTTGCCGAAAAATCAAAATCAACAGCTAAGGAAATGTTAGAGGCATCACGCAAGAAAGCAGAAGCCGATAAGATTGCTAAGAAATCAGCAGATGATGCAGCGAAAAAAGCCGAACAGTTAAAAAGCCAGTACGATGCTTTGTCTTTATCTCAATTGGAACAAATCGAGCTATGGGGAAAAGATACGGGACTGGCAAAGCTAAATTTTGACCTAAAATATACAAACCTTAGTAAATTAGGCCAAAAAGAAAAAGACAATCTCATTTTGCAACAAAAGAAGATTGACGCACTACAAGCCGAAAAAGACCTTGCCGCGCAACAAACAGAAGTCGATAGCTTTATGGCAGGTCAGGCACAAGAGCTTGATGCTTTACGCGCTCAGTACACGTCAAAGAATGAGATTATTTATCAATCAATGAAGGCAAGACAGGCCATTATTGATGAGGCGTATGCTACCGATCGTATGTCAGAAACAGAGTTTTATACTAGAAGCACACAAAACGACTTACAGTATAATGCTGAAAAACTGCAAATTCAAAGCGATGCAATGGCAGAGCAAAACGCATTAAAGAATGAAGAATTTAACGCAGCGTCTAATTTGGCAGGTAATATTTTAGAGCTTGCTAGAGCGACAGGGCATGAAAATAACGACATTGCAAAGGTGGCTTTTGTTGCTCAAAAAGCTATAGCCATTGCACAAGCTATTTTAATGACGGAGCAAGCCGCATTAGCAACACAGGCCAGCTATGCAATGATGGCAGTTATGAATCCTTTAGCAGCACCTGCTTTATTAGCGGCAGGAACTGCACACGCAATGGTAATGCGAGGACTAGGCTATGCAAGTGTTGCGATTATGGCAGCAACGGCAGGGGTTGAACTTGCAGGCGCACGGGCAATGGGTGGTGACGTACAAGTCGGCAAAAGCTATCTTGTGGGTGAGCGTGGCGCAGAAGTCATCACAATGGGCGGCAATGGTCATGTAACGCCTAATCATAAATTGGGTGGCAGCGACTCTAAAATAACGATTGTTAATCAAACCACAGGCCGTATTGATAGCGTTGAAGAAAAAACCATGCCCGATGGCGAGCGTATTTTGATTATTCAACAAGCTCGTGATTTAATAGCAGCAGAGATGCGCGACCCGAATAGTAAAACGTCACGCTCTATGCAGTCATCACTCACAGTACAGAGACGCAGATAATGCCTACTTTACCACGTGACCTTTATCCTGTTACATCGCCAAGCGGTTATAGCCATAACGCAGCAGGTGGCGTGTCTCGTACTCAAGTAGAGGGAGGCTTTAATCGCTATGCTTTAGATTTTGATAGGGGTGTACAACAATTCAATGTTGCCTTAGCTTGCACCGCAGGGCATTATCAAATATGGGCGTTATTTTTTTACAACATCATCAAAAAAGGCGCGTTATCGTTTGATATGCCGTTAGATAGCGGAAGCGGACTGCAAACGCACACAGTCAATATCATTCCTAATTCTGTCAGCGTGAACGAAACGGACGGCAATAATTTTGTCGTGACGTTTCAGGTTGAGGCTGAGTCTAGTGCGTATTTGTTTGATGCAGATGCGACAGAGACAATATTGGCGATTTGGGAAGCAGGCGAAGATGTTGGTGATTTATTTGACGCTATTGCTGAATTTGTACTAACAGGGACATTGGTGCTTACATGAGTATTGATATTGAGCAACAACTCAGAGAGTTTTTAGCAAGCGCACCACAAACTAAATATATGATTGAGGTTGTTAGTATTTCCCATTCTGCATTGACAAAAACCTATCATTTGTGGAAAGAGCCAACAAGCGGCGCGGTAGTTGATGAATCAAGCAATACGCTTGTTGTGCAATCAACTAATCTAAACGTGGCACTGGCTGGTAGTCCTGATAATTTAGACCAAAAATTCAACGTATCAATCGACACTACAGACGCGGATAACGTACTGCGAAAAGAGCTAGACAGAATCTCGCTAAATACTAATGAGAAAATAGTTTTAACGTATCGCGCTTATTTGTCCGATGATTTGACCGAGCCGCAAGCAGTACAAAGGCTACAAGTTGAATCTATCACATATACACGAGGCGTTGCTTCATTGTCAGCCGTTGCGCCTAAGCTGAATTTAACGCGCACAGGTGAGCTTTATGCGTTTAATCGTTTTCCTATGTTGCGCGGTTTTTTATGATTGAAAAATATCTTGCCAAACATTACGAATGGCCGCCGTGTTGGCAGTTGGTCGCCGATGTTTACGTTAATGAGTTAGGTTTGTGTGTTGATGATTACACGCCTAAAACCGACTCGATGCGCGATGTTGCTAATGCTTTTCGGCTTGCTTTACATGACAACAAACACGGCTTTACGCAGCAATACAACGCGAATAATTATGACGTTGTTTTGCTTGGAAAAAGTAAAAAAGTTATCCATTGTGGGTTATATTATAATAATGGCGTGTTACACAGCTTAAAAAATATGGTGATATGGCAGCCAATGGCACAAATTGCCGACATTTACGGATTGATTGAGTATTACCGACATGACCGTAACGATTGATTTTTTTAATACTCCATTTGATAAAGAGCCTACATTATTTCAGGCTGAAACTGTCGCGCATTGGATTTTAGAACACAAAGAAGAATTAACAAATTATGCGATTTATAAAGGTCAGCCAAGCCTAGAAACCGACATCACGCAAGATATTGATGCTCTAATGTCTAGCGATGGTCATTACAGCGTCTTGTTGAGTCCGTGCGGCGACTCATTAGCGTTTTTAAACCCATTCGCATATTTGTCGCTAAAAGTTAGCGATTATCTCATTAGTAAATTAGTGCCGACTGTTGATATTCCTGCCAATATTAATCGCACTCAACAAAGCTCTAATAACGCGCTAGCAGGCCGCGCAAATGAAGCGCGAGTACTTCAACGAATAGAAGATATTTTCGGATTAGTTCGCGCTTATCCTTCGCTTATACAGCCTGTTTACTCAAAATATATAGATAACATTCAATATGAATATTCATACATGTGTATCGGCCGAGGATGGTATGACGTAGCTGATGTGCGTGATGGTGAAACATTATTATCTGATATTGATGGATCAAGTGCAGAGTTTTTTAATCCGTTTACAAGCCCAAATAGCGGTAGTCCATTTTTAACTATAGGCTCAGCCATTAGTGAGCCTATTCTATTAGTTAAACGCTCAAATAACGTCACAGGCGAGGTATTGAAGGCGCACAATCAATTTGTTCTTGATGAAACTCTAAGTTTTGAATTTAAGACAGCGGCATCAACAGGATATAGCGGTGATTCTATTTGGTTTCCTTCCGTCAGCATATTTTTAGATTATTTGACGGCAGGTGATACGCTAACAATAGCAATGAGTGATTATATTTACGCAACATTTACAGACGCGGTAATTGTTTCAAGTGCTGATAACTCGTTTAATGCCATAGGTATAGGCACAGCAATAGCTCCGATTGCAGGTGAGAAATTAAATGCAGGCTCAGGATTTATTGTAAATACTGGCAATTTCACAGTTGTGTCGTATAGTGCCGACAAAATAATAGTGGCTGAGTCGTTATCAACAGAGGCTGTTTCGGGAACGGTGCAGGGTCGTGTAAATTATACAGGCTCAAAAGTTTATGTCTCACAGCCAAGCATTGGAATTGTAAAGGTTAGCACGTCTATTTTTACTAGAGATATTACATGCAGTGCAACATTAACCAACACGACTGCATCGCCAGAATATACGTCATGGGTTACGCTTAAAGATGCGGATATGACTCAAGTATGGGTTAATTTGGTTGCTCCGCAGGGGTTGTTTTATGATAGTGGCAGCGGAAAAACAACATTATCTGTTAATTATGCTATTGAGACTCAAGCGTTAGACGGTTCATATTTGCCCACTGGCGCGATAACAACAACAACAGGAACAATGACAGCAGCGACAAGCGACGAACAAGCCAAAACTGTCGAGATAACAACGGGTCATACAGGTGCAACGCGGGTACGCGCAAGACGCACAACTGACCATGACTACGGGTTTAGCGGTACAGTAATTGACGAAATAAAGTATCAAGACTTATATGCAGTAACGCCAATTACAGCAACCGATTTTGGCAATGTGACTACTGTGCAAGTCGTGACTAAAGCAACACAACGTGCAACTTCATTAAAAGAGCGTAAATTTAACTGTAACGCCACTCGCAAACTGCCGACATTTAACGGCACTACGTTTAGCGGTGCATTTGCGAGTGATGGCTCAATCGCCGGCGGTACAATATCAGCTACAAAGTCATTTATTGATATTTTAGCGGCAGCAAGTATTGATTCAAAAATAGGCCAGCGTGTACTTGCTGATGATGTTGATATGGCTCAGATATGGAGTATTAGAAATACAATCAACACTTGGAATCCTCTCAATATAGAGTTTGGCTACACGTTAGACAGCGACAATATATCGTTTGAAGAGACGGTTCGAATGATTGCTGATAGTGTGTTTTGTATTGCGTATCGTCAAAACGGTAAGATCAGATTCAGTTTTGATAATGTGCAAGCGTCGTCAAGTGCGTTATTCACGCACAGAAACAAGAAACCCGCAAGCGACACTATCAGCCGTTTATTTGCAGCGGATAGCGAGTTTAACGGCATCGAGCTGACGTATAATGATAATGTGACTGACGCGCAAGAAACAATTAAATTGCCGTTATCACTTACCGCCACCAATTACAAAAAAATAGAATTAACGGGCGTTAGAAATTATGCTCAGGCATGGTTTAGAGCTAATCGTGAATACAATAAAATACTATTACAGCGTGTGAGTATTGAGACAGAGACAACAAGTGATGGCCGTTTATTGTTGCCTAATCAGCGCATTGATATTGTTGACAATACGAGGTTTGATAGTCAAGACGGCGAAGTCATAGCACAAAGTGGCCTTATTTTAACTCTATCGCGTGATGTTGTTTTTGGTGTCGGAACGCACAGTATTATTCTAATGCAGCGCGATGGTGGTCTTGAATCAATTACTTGCACGGCAGGAACAAGCGCAAATAAAGTTGTTTTGGATTATACCCCAAGCGAGGCGATAAATACGGTGAATGGCGGCGCAATTGGTGTTAGAACTATTTTTAGTTTTAGTGCTGATAGTGTAGCAAGCGCAAACAGTTATTTAGTGCAGGAAGTAAACATTAGCGATAATAGTTATGTTAAAGTTACCGCTATTAATTATGATGCTGATTATTATGCGGCAGACACAGAAACAATTCCAAGTCGGAGTACAGTATTATGACGCAAATAACAGTAACAGATTTAGATAACGCAAAACTAGACGTTGATACGATTGCGGGCATTGCAAACGGAACAACAGAGACAATAACTGACAGACTTGGAAATCCGCGCCGCACAATTTTTTCACTGTCAAACGAATATCCAAACTCCGAAGAAAACGCGGCAACAGCAACGGCTCAGGCGGTTATATCAACTAACTCAGCAACTGCATCACAAGCAGCGCAAATAGCTAGTGAAGCGGCGCGTGATGAATCTGTGGCTGCTAGAGATGCTGTTGTGGGTTACAGAAACGTATTCGCAACAACGGCAAAGGCTTTGAGTAAGGGCGTATCAGGAATGGCGTCGTGGTCTGGCGGCTCAGGTGGGACTAACGGCACATTTGCATTAACTTTTTCGGGTGGTGGTGGCAGTGGGGCGGCTGGAACATTTACAGTAACTAGCGGATATGTTGCGAGTGTCAATATTACTGCTAGCGGCGACAGTTATACCAGCACTCCTACGCTTGGCTTTAGTGCATCGGCAGGATTGACGGGAGTGACTGCTGTTTGCATCATTGCCAATAATGTTGATGTTGGTGAATATTTTAGCGTCCCGTCAGCCGTGATTAGCGAGTCATTTATTTTTTATAAAAATAATGCAGGCACGGCTCAAGAACTTTTTAGATTGCCAAGCAGCTACAATCTGAAAGTACAAGGGATGGATAAGCCGACACACTTTGTCATTGTTGACAGTATCGGCAATAAATTAATTGACGTTACGCCAACAAATATTTTACATCCTGTCATACAGTCTCTCGTCGCAACTCAAACTGCCTCCGCACCCGCTATTGCCGCAATTAGCAAATCAATGGGCGTGACAGAATTAAACATTATTGACGGTAATAAAAATCTATTACTTAAAGTGTCGCCAACAAAAATAGTACATCCAGAGATTACTGATTTATCAACGCGGGTTGATTTAGCAGCCGCAGGAACTAGAGTTGTTAAGCGATTAAGTAACAGCTCACAAACATCACCTTACGCATTACTGGCGTCAATCTCGCATTTTCTGATGTATGGTCAATCGTTGTCTGTCGGCTCAACCTCTATTGCTGTCAATACTGTTGCTATGGGTGGTTATGCAGTAATGCCCAATGGAGGCGTTTACTGGCGCGAAGCAACAACAGACCCTGCAGTCGGATTTAGTAGTTTAGTTAACATGCTAGAAACTGTCAGAGAGACAGGCATGTATGCAGCTATTAAAATGCTAGTGCAGTTATTGTTGGACGAAGATGGAATTGATTTTACTGCTACGAATCAAATGATTTTAGGGTCATCTGCTGGTCTTGGCGGTAAAAACATCACCGAGCTATCGACAACGTATTATTCGCGTGTTACTGAAGATTTAACAAGTGGAAAATTGGTATCAGACAATTTAAGTAAGTCATATTCGCCAGCCGCATTATTTTACATTCAAGGGGAAAATGACTACTCAGCAGGTACAACGCGAGCTGCTTATTTAACTGCTATGAGAGCAATGCAAGTAGCAGTACAAGCCAGCGCACAGTCAGCCGCAGGCACGACTAAATCATTGCCGATGTTCACGTATCAAACAAGCTGTCATTTTTCAGGTTCGTATGTCAGAGCAACTCCCGACATTGCTCTCGCACAATTAGCAGCAGCACTTAATGAAGACAATGCAAACGCACTCATAACAATGGCAACACCAGCGTATTTTTTCACATACGCGGGTGATGGCATACATATGACGGGTGCATCGTATGATTACATGTTGGCGTATTTTGGATTAGCAGTAAAACGATGGTTTTTTGACGGGGTTAAGCCAAAGCCGTTAGCCCCAAAAGAAGCCTACGCTTTTGGAAAAACAATTATTTTACGCTTTGATCTAGAGTCTGGTAAAAAGCTAGTCATTGATACAACGACAGTTGCAGCACAAACAAACTACGGCTTTCAAGTAGTTAATTCGGGCGGAACGCTGCAAACAATTTCGAGTGTGGCAGTCTTACAAGATCGCGTAGAAATCAGGTTATCAGCTAATGTGCCATCGGGGGCGGTTGTTCGTTACGGCTGGATCAGCACGACTGGTGGCACACTGGGATTGGGTAATATCAGAGACAACACAGGCGACACGTTAAAATTTGACCCTACGGGCGTAAACAAACCCATGCATAAATGGCTACCAATTTTTGAAAAGGTGACAACGACATGACAGCTTTACTATTGACAATACCTGGCACAATAACCACCCCACAGCTTGGAAAATATCGCAACGGATTGCCTGATACCACAGATGGCGCAATGTATGCCGCGTATATCTTCGGCACAGATTTTCATGCGGATTCGTCAGTGAGTGCTGGTAATCCGTTGTTCGATTTATCAGGCAACGGCAATACGCTCACGCAAACTGGAACATCGAGTGCTGGAACGCTTGGGATGCAAACTAAAGGATTTTTAGCTAACAACACGAATTATTTGAATACACCATTTACTGGCGATCAATTAAGTCTAGCAGGGGTGGCAAACGAATTTAGCGTAATGGGTTTTGGTTTGTTTGACCCAACAGGAGCTAACGGAATACACGTTATCGCAAGCACAACAGCAACCGCACCAATTCACCAATTTGCGTTAAAATCAGATACTGCGTCAGATGGTAACTTGACATATTCAGATGATGTGGGCAACAGGCAGGCAACTGTTGGTGCGCCCGTCAACTCGTTGCGTGTCACTAATAATGTGTGTGTTGCAGCTACAATCAGTATTGCACAACTCGGTATATTTTTCGCAGGTAACGGAATGCCGATTATCGAAAACCAATATGCAACAGTGACAACTGGTGCGCGACTTAATGGCGGTGCGTCACTCATTAAAATTGGTGCTAAAAATACTTCAACAGCAAATACTAAATTGTACGGAGTGTTGTTTTTTAATCGGGTATTAACGAGTGCAGAGATGGCGAGTATTTACGCGTCGATGAAAGATTTCTTTGCAGCATACTCTATTGACATCTAAATTTTGCGTGTCATTTACGTGCCATTCTATACACGCCTTCACACATCGCCAACGGTTTTAGTGCTGACGGCCTCGCCGAATAGTTTTAATTTTGGGGAGTTTGGAAAGTACGCTGAATAGTCAAAAGTACCGCGCTCGATACTGTTTTGAATTTCCGATTTTAGTCGTTCAGCGTATTTGATATTGGCAGATGTGTGAGGGAGTGAGAGGCTTTCACGGCAGCGAACACCTCTATAACTGAAAGATATTTGAATTGATTGCGTGTGTTTAAATTCACGCAATACTATGCCGCGAGGGGCTTTTGCTTTCTTTGTCGTACTGCTTTGAGTGTCGCCACTTGGTTGCCTGTTACCCATTTTTCCACTTCTACTAGATTGACCCATACCCGATTATCGGGCGCGATTCTCCAATGTACACCCTCAATCCATTGGCCGCTACTACGTTTTGTGGTTACTGTTCCCTCTGTTTCGCCTGACAACTCATAGTATTTTGAGGCTCTCACCCACTCAAGTTGTTTTGTATTTACCATAAATACCTCTTTTTTGACAATAAAAAACCCTCATGCGAGGGTAGGTGTGTTTGCTTATTTACTCTGTTGCAAATCAATAAGTTACTGATTTTGAAATGTGTTATACACCTGTGAAGGTGTATAACACCGAGTTAGACGCTACTCTGCATAAACAGGCTCACCGTTTGGTATTATCAGTAGTCCTGTTGTGTCTGTCCCAACGTCTCCAGCATCTCTGCGTTTTCCCGTCCAAGGGTTAAACAGCCAAGCCATACAATGCCCATGCCAGTCCCGCCATTGTGCTGCATGGCTTGGGTACGGCTTCGGCTCACCTGTTGCAGGGTCAAACTTCATTAAAGACTGTTGTTGCTTACTCATCATTCACCTCTACGTTAAAAATTCATCGTTAATCGTTAACCGCTTTCTAACTCTCATTCAAGCCGATAAATACCCAGACTATCATCAAGTGTTTAACTTTCCGTGTGGGTATTTACGGCTTAATTTTTTAGTTATACACCAATGCTCTCAGTCTTAATGTATTCCTGAAACCTCGCCTCAATTTCTTTGCAGTCGTAAACAGGCTCGTCACTTTCACCCATTTTCACATACCAACTATCAGCCCCGTATCTGGTGTAATTAAACTGCTCATCCTCATCTGTTTCTACAATAAACCCACTTATCGGTGTTACATTTAAAATCTTCATCGTCTTTCAGTCTCCATCGTAAAAAGTGTATAACTCATAATTTAAGCGCGACACCTACCCAGCCTGCTACGCAATAAATATCTGAGTTGGGTGCGCCTTAATAAAGTGTTATACATCTAAAGCCGCTTTTGCTTTTGCTTCAACTCTGTCAAAGCCCACGCCGTACAACTCGCCATGTACTTCGCGCACATATAGCAAACCGTTTCTTGCATCATTTAACGCATCTTCAAGTTGTTTTGCGCGTTCTGCATATCCTTCTAAAGCCTTACCAAAATCACCGCTAATATGGCATTGTTGCAAGTCGTCACTAAGTTTCATATCATCAATCCTCATCTATCGCTAGTCATGTATAACTCAGCAATTAAGCGCGATAAACACCCATCCATTTATCGCTTATTTGCTTAAATCTTGAGTCTCGTGTTAATGTTTATGTCAGTTGGGTGTTTACGCCTTATTGCTAGGCCGTTAGGCACTACTGCGGCAATGGCATCCAGTGCGAGGCAATACAGTATTCGCCCACTTTTGAGTGGTTAACGACAAGTGATCCATCATCGTTAAAGTCGATATACTCCAATGGGTAATCGGGTTTATTGTCGGTAAATCGGGCAATACTTACTCCGTCCTGCCCATATCTTGCCAAAAACGTAGTTCCGTCTCTTGGCGCGGTAGCAATTTTCTGCCACGTGCCTAACTCTACGCTCAAATGGGACAATGCCCCAGCTTCTTGTTCAATGGTTTCTTGCTTTTCCACGTCATCACCTCGTCTTAGTTTGTTGGGTATTGCCCTTTAGCTTTGCCGTTAGGCAACCACATACTTTTCAATGTCAGTATCGCCAGTCTCTATGTGTTCAAGATTGCCGTTGCTTGCTGTCTTAAACATTCCCATAGGCAATACTATTTTTTCAAATACGCCATGCCATTGTCCTGTGCGGCACTCTGAGCAAATCTCGCCATCATCTAGCCAGTTCTGTGCAAGTGCAGTATTTTCTCTTGCTCCGCATTTTTCGCACTGGAATAGACTCATTATCAGCACTCCTTTAGTTTTTGAACTTCTAGCTCAATTGTCGTTATCGCTGAATAATATGCAGGCCGCCAATCATTAACAAAACGGTCTTCGCGCATCTTGTCTTTTATTGCCATGATTGCAGCTTGTAACGCCTCAATTTTAGCGTTTGCTATATTACGCCTTTTTTGGCTTGGCGTTTCCTTTTTGGCTCTTGGCTTCTTTGGTGCAATGTTTGCCATTATTTTGGCGTTTATATCCTTTGTTTGCATTTAAAATTCGCCCCTATCTTTTCTTGGCGTTGTCACTTCAAAACCAAGTTGCCACATTATTGCACCAATAAATAATCCAGCTATTGCCGAATCTTTATCCGCACCAAAAATAATATAAGTCAGCAAAAATGCAAAAAATGCAGGTATTGCCATAAAAAATAATCGCGCCATAATCCCCCCCAATCTATCGCAAAAAGTGCCTAACTCTGCATCAAACCGATAACCACCCAGACAACAGTTTAGGTCTAAAGTCATCGCATAAGTGGTTACGGCTTATGCGTTGGTAGTTAGGCAGTCATGTTGTATTTTGTGTCCAGCAACTTGCGCGACTTTTCGCAGGGTTTGCCATCTTCAAAATAAAGCGTACATTGCGAAACTTTTGCTCGTAAACCTCGCCACGCTCCACGCACAAAAGGCAACCACTCAGTAGCCGCATGGCGCGAACCATAAGCATTGCCGCATCTCATCCATCCTTTGACTGGATGTAATACCATCGTAAAAAATACAGTTCGCTTTTCCATTTTTGGCTACCTATTTTTATTCATCGTAAAAATTGCCTAACTCTGCATGAAGTCCGATAACCACCCAATCAGTCATTATGTAATCTAAAAGCCGTGGTAGAGTGGTTACGGCTTATGCGTTGGTAGTTAGGCATTAACCGCCATCAACATCAATCCGCGTTTTTTATTGCCACCACAAATACGAATAAACTTTTCTGCCTGCCTTGCTTGCTTAATGTTTCCAAGACTTATAAAAGTGCCGTCAAGTTTTCTTATTGTGCCGCCAGTGTGTACACGCAATCCGCTTGTATGCTCATAAACGCATACGCTCAACTTTCGCCATATGCCTAACTCTTGCGTCAAGCGCGATGCCAACCCAGCCTCGTTTTGTTTATCTTTCATTTTCAGTTATTCCTGTGCTAATGTTTACTTTGTTGTGGGTTGCCACGCCTTACGCGCTGACGTTATACACCACGCTTATTCCATCGCAAAATAGCAAGGTCTATATAAGCACCTGTCCCACGTTCATCGGCTTCTCTTATTCCATCATTGACTTTTGGCTTAACTCCACATTCCTTGTTGTCACAATAAACCATGCCCCATGCTCCGCCTTCTTTGTCGGGGTTTTGCGGCGCAAGGTTTGGCTCTGTTCCGCAAAATGGGCATGGTAGTGGCATTAGCTTTGGCTTCAGTTGTTTTTCGTTCATAGCGTTCTCCAGTCTCCATCGTTAATCGTGTATAACTCAGCAATTAAGTGCGAAAAGTACCCAGCTAATTATTTGGCATCTTTCCGCGCCTGTACTTTCTGTGTTAATGTTTAAATCAGTAGGGTACTTTCGCCTTATTGCGTTGTTAGATTCCATCATCCCTTTCTTTAACACGCTCCTTCATCCATTGCAAAACCTCGCTTTCAATCCACGCTACAGTACAGCCAACGCCTATGCTTACTGTTTTTGGAAACATCTCTCTAGCCATCAAATAATATAATGTCGCTCTTGGTATGCCAGTCAAATCAGTTACTTGTTTTTGTCTTAAAAAACGCAGTTCGCTATGCGCTTTTTCGCCGCTATATTTTGCTGGTGTTTTCTTTACGCCAATTTTATTCATCGCAGTATCCCCATCTAACTCTCGTTGTAGTGCGAAAACAACCCAGCCAATCATGGTTAT
>OFRG01000468.1_pt1 | contig 15732 bp, 15 predicted proteins | sample 1543071 | NCBI WGS metagenome assembly OFRG01 (sample SAMN07774222, study PRJEB24372) | wastewater metagenome | isolation source: WWTP Verbania (Effluent) | place: Italy: Verbania | collected 2015-12
GCGTCGCTGAATCCCACGCCTTCGAGATGCCGTAGGACAAGCAACTCGCCCATCCGTACAGACCAAGTATGAGCAGCGGAACCGCCACCATCTTGGCCCAGAACTTGACTCGGCCCGAGTCGCTACGGTTGAGAACCGCCAGCGTGATGGACGTGGCGATTATCAGGAGTACGAACTGCCACCAACGCCAAGCGGCGAAGGGGCCGTAGATGTACTCCCAGTTGGTTTGGATTTCACTCCACGCCATCATCCCATAGATGGCCACAGAAATGACGAGGAGCAAGGGCGCGAAACCCTTATAAGGACTCTTCTGTCCGTACGGAGTATAGAGGATCGCCGAAACGAATGCGACCACGAGAACGATGATCGCCCATCCAGGGTGAATCCACACCCCCACCATGGTGAACGCCACCAAGATGAGAGTTTCAAATATGACGATATCGAAGAGGGTCCTGGCTGCCAACTGAAGACTAGCCAGACGCCGCAAGCGATCATCATCAAAGTTCAAGCGAACGATGTTGCGAAAATCGTTCGGGTTAATCGGCACGCCTGTCTTAGCAATGCCGTATGCCAAGTCCGCTCCGATGAGAAGTCCGGCACTACGCAGAGCGTTGCCCGAACTCACCAGCCAGAACATCAGACCAAAGTAAAACAATACCACCAACGCCAGGAAGACCTTGGCGATGACGGTCGGTCCACCGAGAGCGGCGAGCGTAAAGCCGAGCACCCCGCTGATCGTGAGCGCCACGACCATGACGACGACCGTCACGGTCATGACCTGCTTGACGAGTTGCTCAAAAGACTCGAGTGCGTCAAGCGTGATTTGTTCGATTGCGACACCACCAAGACGTCGCACTCCGTTGAGGTAGGCCATCATGGCCCGGATTAAGGTGATCATCTCGTTCTCCTCTTTAGAACCCCGTGAGATTGCGAATGAGCTGTCGCAGCCCACCGCCGGTGCGGCGCTGTGCACGCCGCTCGATCGCCGGTATAGCCAAGCGTTCGACAAAAGGCATTGCCGGTTGAGCAAGCTCAGCATAGGCAACCCTCTGTTGAAGCGCGTTGGCGCGATCGGTGTACGCTTGCGCGTAAGGCTGGAGATTTTCACCCAGAGCGTGAAGCGCTGAGTCAACCAAGTAAGCCATGGTTGCGAAATCTCCGCCGATATTATCCCACCGCACTTCCCCCGTAGGAGTCATGAAGTCGATACTGATCAACGCCTGCCGGATTTGATGAACCAACTCCGACTTTTCGGGGACGAGTCGCATCCCCTCCACCGCCTGCACGAACTGCTGCGGCGTCAGGATTGCAAGCCCCTCGAGGAGCGCCACCTGATCATCCACCGACGGCATCGTTGCCACGGTGAGAATGAAGACCGCGCGCTGCTTGCGCGACAGTGTCCGATCCCTGTCAGCAGGATCGGCCGGGTTGGGATGCCTGAGGAGAATCCTCAGCGCCCTCTGAACCATCTGGCTCAGCTTTGACCAGGCAACTGCAAACAGCGCCTCGTCATTCTGGCCGATACCCATGAAGTGCGGAAAAATTCTCCTAACCGCCTCCATGTTGACCTCTAGCTTATCATCCTCGCCTTTCTTGAACAGGCCGAGAGTGATAAGCAAGTTCGCGACGAATGCAAGCACATCGCCGAACTCAATTCCCCACATCTTCATCTGCTCACCTCCGGCCACCAGAAGTTGATGGCCCGCTGTTCGTTGGTCACTTCTGAGGTGACGACGATGTGATCTATCGACCGAGGAACAGTCACCTCGACGATGCGCTCGGACACAGGTCCGAGTGAAACGTCAAAAGTGTTGGACTCGACCCAAGAAGTCTCGCCACAGTAGCGAAACCTGACCGGAACTCCTGCTGACAACACCGCGTCTGCAGTGAATATCAGAAACAGCAATCCCGGGGTGCTGTCGATGATGCGCTTGATACAACTCAAACGGTTTCCCGTTTTTGCCTTCAGCGCATCCGGAACCGGTTTGGAAACCGTGAGAGGTCCCCAAACCACGGAAAGGTTCGTGTGAGCTTTGTCCGGGCGAGGAACATCCTCGCGCTTTCGGCCGTCTGCCTCAAGCATGTAGGATCCAATCATTTCGCCCCGCGGGAAATCCAATGTCCCCGCCCAAAGCTCTACTTCTTCGCCTCTCTTGGGCTCAAGGCCCTTGAACAGGCTAACCTCAACTCGAACCTTGTCGCCTTCAAGCGACTGTAGTGCGAGGCCGAGGCTGTGCTGTGGCTCTTTCTTCTTTTCTGCCATAGCACTCTCCTTTTTCTAAAAATTCAAAACCTGATTGTCAAAGAACATGGTCGCGCTCAAGATTGAACGAACGGCATTTTGCCGGAACAAAGCCAGATTGTTTTGGAATGAGGCGTTATTCCCGCAAAACAAAAGCTAATTTATTGATTTATTACTATAGCAGATTTTTAGGTTTTTGTCAAGGTTAAAAAATAGCCTTAAATAACTTAAAAGCCCCTTATTTAAGGGGCTTTTACAAAAACTATACTATTATTTCATCGCCTTTTTTATAACCTCAAACTCATGAGTAAGCGCATCACTAAGTAAAATATATAAATCTGGAATTTCGGAAGCTAATTTTACTACCGCCTCTTCTATCCCCTGTTTGTTTTCCAGCAAGCTTTCAAACTCCTTTTTTTGCTGATCTGACATTGCCCGAAGCAATGTATAAACAATAACTTTTTCAAAGCGCTCAGTTAACAACAAAAGCATTTCTGCCTTTTCAGACTCCGAAAGACTTTGAGCGGTTAGCTCTTTTAGTAACTGGTCTTGATATTTTTTTAGTTCATCAAACATAATTTATTACTTTCTGCTTGGACCACTTTTACTTTTTGTAAGTTGTTCTGACTCTCCAGTAATTTCTCGGAATTTTTTTTGTGCTTCAATAAACGCTTGAGGATTTAGCCGTTTAATATCGTCTTCCAAAAACTTAATTGCCGAATGTGTTTTACTGTTAAAGGCTGTAATGCGAAGTGTGTTTATAATTTTCACAAAGGCCGAACTGACTTGGTGTATATTTGTAAAATCTGTAACTGTTTGCAAAACTTCTTCGATTCGCTTTCGCTCAGCCCCGCTTAGTTGACCATTGCGCATTGCAATGTCAAAGTCATTGCGCCTTACATCTTTCATCCAAAGCTTTTCCCAAGCTAATTGGGCTTTAGAATTAGTAATGCCACGAATTTGTGCATCGGCAAGGAAATCATTAACCTCTGGGAGCACTGGCAGGCCTTCAGACTTTGATAATTTTTCCTCTCTTTTACGCAAGCGCTCTGCAATTGCTAAACGACTATAAATTAAATCTGAAAATTGATCACTATTTAGCAATGCCTTGTTTATCACAATTCGCTTTCCACTAGGATCCATAAAATATTTATCCCCAATTTCAACGGTCACACCAGAAAGTTTATCCTGCATACGAGGATCCAATAGAATATCAGCAAGTTTTGCCCGACCAACTGCCTGCGCTTCATCTTCTGCCGACTGCTTTTGTCGGGCAGTTTCCCTGGTTAATTCTTGCTTTTGCTTTGAAATTTCTTTTCTATGTGAAATATATTTTGCACCAGCATATAAACTTGCACCGGCAAGCCCTGCCCCAACCACTGTTAAGATTTTTTGAGTTATGCTTGGTGAATTGTCGTCAAGAATTTCCGCATTTGCAGGAAAAGACGGAAAGTCCCCTACAGAAACTGCGGGCGGTATTATCTCAGCAGGAGCGACGGGTAAAACCACAGCTGGACTTGGAATTTCTGCATTTGGTACTAATTCTCGCAATTTATCTAAGTGATTAACTATAAAATTATCAGGCAACTCTATATCTTTAAATTCAGCCCCAACTAACGGCTCATGACCAACAATTTGAACACTGTTTTCTCTAGCCAATAATATAACACCTTCATTAATTTGCTCATTAGTTGGATTGTCAACATGCAAATTGTTGTGGAGATAGTCTTTTGTCACATCCCATAAAGTATGGTGGCCGTCGAGCACCTGACTTGTTGGCAAAACTTCAGCAACAGACGTAGGAGCAATAATTTCAGAACCAGCTATGGGTGGTGTTGCTGGAGCTTCAATTGGCGCAGAAACATTAGCCACCTCAGAGCTCTGTGGGACACTGGCGCTGTGACCAAAAAAATATTCAACTAACTCGCCTGCTAAGTATCCACCGGCAGCCCCAATTGCTCCTCCACGAACAGTGGCCTTAACTAAACGCTTCCAATCACGCTTGCCAACATACTCTTTTTCTAATGTCTTTAAAATTTTAACAAGGCTTTTATCCTTTAATAACTCTTGCTTGTCTGCATCCTCTCGCGCTAATAGAAAATTCCGAAGCTGTTCTACTGGTGTTCCGGCTTCTTTTTGTTCGACATTTGCTAAAGCAGATTGCACATCAACTGCCCGAAGCATCATAAAAAGACGATCGCGCTCTTCACCGCTTCCCTTAAAAGTTTTTTTATTACTTAAAGCATGCTGTATTGCAGAATACTCTTCTACTAATTTTTGAGGATCAGTGTCGTCACTGTCTTCTGCAGCTTGAAGTTTTAATAATCTTTGTTCATATCTGTCAGCGCTATATAATTGCTGGCCTTGAGCACGAAAGTCTCTAACTCCTGCGCTAGTACCACTGACTAAAAATCCAGCTGCGGCCCCAGCACCTGGCAAAGTAAAATCCGCCGCGCTCTGAAACCCAGCCCGTACCAAACTTGAGGCCGCAACCGTAGTGACAAACCCAGCAGTTGCACCAACTGTAATATCTTTCCCAAAAACCTTCCAAGATTTACCAAGAACTTTTTTTCCAAATATTCCCACCTTTTGCATTAAACTTTTAGACACCTCCGGATTTTTTTCTAAAAAACCTCGGAGCTCTTGAGTCATACCCGAAACCTCGGACTGCTCTGGTGCTACCTGCTCTTCATCTTTACCATTTTTAAAATCAATAAACTGTTCAAGTGGAAAATTAACAGAGGAATCCTGTTTACCTTCACCTAATTTCTCATTCTCGGAACCGAGACCAACTAAAATGGCAGTGGCGTCGTCGATATATGCTTTTCGCCTCAAATAATTTGGGTCACTGCCTAACCGCTGAGCCTCACTCACTAAATATTTTACTGCGCTTCCGCGGTCTGGACTATGTGCAATTATATACTCCATTTGAGCAGTCGACAGCAAATCAGAAACACCATCTGACATCAGCAACAACTGTTCTCCTGGTTTTAAGTCAACAACAGCTAAGTGTGGGTAGATTTGGCTTTGGCTTCCCACTGCTTGAGTAATAACATTACGCCTATCATAAACCTCTTGTATTTCAGGGTCAGCAATTGTTGCCGGATCGTCGATTTTATTTAGAACATCTTGATAGATTACTGCGCGGTCACGACCATGCTTAATTTCAGCCGTAAGAAGTCCTGAACCGTCGTCAAGAGTTAATTGTTCTAGCTTCCCTTCCGCTGAAAGATAATAAATCCGACTGTCACCGATGTTTCCCAAAACTGCTTTGCGCTCGCCGTTAGGTCCATTCCAAAGTTGAACCACAGATGCGGTTGTAGCCATCCGACCAAGCTCAGGCCTTGTTTGCATTAAATCTTTAAGCATTTGATGAGAATTTTTATATTCGTCATCAATCTTTTCCACCAACTCAGAAAGACTAAGAGCACTTGGGTTTTCCGGTAAATGCTCCGCTAAATATTTTACCACCTCTCTGGAAGCTGTACCTCCAGCACTAAGCCCACCCACTCCATCACAAACAATAAAAAGTCCTTCTTTCGCGCCAATAAAATAGCTATCTTCATTTTCATTGTGAGGTTTTGTGGCTCCTTCTGGAACACGGCCAATTTTGGTTTCTCCATACGCAAAAAGCTGGACCTTTGGTTCAGTTTCAGTCTTCTCATGAGTCTCTCCTTCTGAAAACGGAGATGGTTCTGTGCCTAAATTTTTTGTTTCCATGAGTTAAACTACTCCTTAACTATATCAAAATAAGCGTAGAATGCAAAAGAACCGAAAAAGAAAAAATCTTTTTCGGTCCGCTTTGATTCATGATCTTCGTCTCTGAATACAAGTGCGCTTACTCCCACTCAAGTTTCCTTGAATGCTTTCACTCTCGAAGCCGAAAGGCTTCAAGAACGACATTGCTGTCGCTCAGCCACTTGTATCTCGATACGTTACCAACAGTGCACTACTTCTGACGACGGGCGGGGGTGTTGATCTCCAAGCCAGCGGTTCGGAAAGACGAATCGCCGTAGTTGTAGATTCGCATAACCCTTGGCTCGGTGGTCCGGCTGATCCAGACCCACATCGCCTTGTAGTCGTCCGTGTACTCATAGCCAATGAGGCTTGAGTGCGACGCCACTGACATGCCATCAACTGCACCCTTCGGCGCCAGCACCTTGTAGTGCTGACCCGGATGCAGGGTGACCTTGGTCGTCTTGCCCCACTCAAGGACAATCGGACGAGTATCGCTCACCACCTGGTTCACTGTTTCGGTCAGCTCCTGCGAAACCGCAGGGATTACCGCTTTCACAGTCACAGTGACTTCGGCGTGAGGAGAATCACCGACCGTGTTAGTCGGGTAAAGACGGAGCGTTTGCGACACGACCGCCGAGGTGTTGTCAGTGGCTGCGGTCAAGATGACTCCACCGATGACATCCGAGTCGTTGTTGTACTCGATGTAGCGACCGTCACGCGGCCAATACTGAGCAGAGAACTCTTCAGTTGCGCCGCGCAGGATAACCCGGCAACGCTCGCGTTCGAACATTTCGATGGACAACGATCCGCCGACATCGACGAAGTGCGTCGGGATCCCATCGCTCGGCAGAACAGGCTCCATCGTCTGCGGTACAACCTTTTCAACGTCAGCGTTGGTGATAGTACCAGGCACAGGCGTCGTTGGCGCCAAAACCGCCGAGAGATTGTCGTTGGTCAACGTCGGCGTTACGGCCGGCTCCGCGCTCTTCGGCATCGAAGGTGCAGTGGCCACGACATCGTCGTGCTTGATCTGCACGCCGAGGCTGGCGAGCACATCGCCCGTAGCCCTGGGACTTCGCTTGCCCGCTTCGCGGAGCAAGGCCCTACTGGCACGAGAGTTGGCCGGCGTGTCGACCCGAAGATAGACATAGCCGTACAACTGGTGCATGTAAGGATAATCTTCAACCGGAATCAACCGGCCGTTGCCATCCTCCAACGCATAGAAGTAGTCGACAGGCCTGCGTGCGACATTGGCCGGAAGGCCCGGACAACGCGCGAAAGAGTCGAAGTAACCAACGCCCGACATCAGCGAGATGACGATCCGTCCGTCGGCCGTCTGCTTGGCAGAAGCCGGCGGAGGCTCAGGCTGTGTGGCCATGGCTTCCGCAACCGAGAAGCTGGTGGTGAGCATCGCGCACAAAAACGCGACACAGAAAAGCGTCTGCTTGATCATGATCTGTTTCCTCCTGTCAGTGTCAGCCTTGTGGGCTTTTTCTAGCTTATTTAGGGCAAAATAAACTACTAAAAACCAGCAAAAAACGATATATGAATATACCATTTTTTGCTAGTCCTGTCAATGATAATGCCTAGAGCTTAAAGTCCTTTTTCCACAGCCGGTTGACCAGCTGACATCATGTCCGCAACTTGACTAGTCCCAGTAGTATTCACCACGGGACTTCGCTGCACTTACCACACTATGTTACAAAGTCCTCTCTGTAGCCACAATTCCTGCATTGTTCATTTCTGCAATTTGACTCGCCTCCAGAATTTCACTTTCAACCTCTGCTTTTGGACGACCATATTTAAGTCTTGATAATTGCCTTATTGCCTCAGCTGTCTCTGGACTTCCTTGACTGCGAAGAAGTGGGTAGGTCGCAACATTGAATGGTTTGCTTGCTGTGCCACTAATCATCAATTTCATGAAAGCGTTATACCTGTCAACATTTACCAAATCAAATTCATTAAACGTTGGGGCAAACTCTTTGGCCATAACCTCACTGTCTTCCACGCCAATTCTAAACGACACAATCGTACCCGTGTTGCCAAAGACTGCATCGCGAAGATCACTACTCCCCGCTCCTTGTGCCCCTGCGGCTTGCTGAAGCTGTGCTAAATATTGATGCGCAATAACTAAGTTCAAGCGGTACTTTCGTGCTTCGCTTAAAATGGAAGCAAAAGCATCAGTAATAAAGTTTTGAAACTCATCAACATATAAATAAAAATCTTGCCTAGTGTCTTCTGGAATGTCTGCGCGCGACAGCGCCGCCATTTGCATTTTACTTACTAAAATTAAACCTAAAAGTTTTGCATTAATCTCACCAACTTTTCCTTTGGCTAAATTGACCAACAAAATCTTTTTGGTGTCCATAACTTCTCGGAAGTTAAAAGCACTTTTGCTTTGCCCAACAATATTACGCATTGTTGTATTTTCAACGAAACGTCCCACTTTAGAAATTAAGTACCCAAGCATTTCACTCTTGTGGAAGTCACTGGTTTTAGCCATTTCTTTTTCCCAAAAGGCGCGGACTACTGGATCTTTAACCTTACTAACTTTATATTTCTGAAACTCCATGTCTGTAAAAATTCGGGGAATGTCGACAATGGTTCCAGGATTTTCTTCATCGGCCATGAGAGTCAACATAGCGTTGCGCATATTATGTTCGAACATAGGCCCAAGCATAGCAGGGTCAGTGACTAACTTATAAAAAATTGAGATCATTTCTTGAACAGCAAAGTCTTTTTCTTCTTCGCGAGTCACTTCAAGCATGTTAAGTCCCATGGGTCGCTCTGTATCAAACGGCTCAAACAAAATAACATCCTCTGCGCGCTCTTTTGGAATGTGTGGCAAAATGTCTTCAATAAAGTCACCATGAGGATCAATTACACATAGTCCCTCACCAGCTTTTATGTCTTGGGTTGACATATACTTCATAATTTCAGTTTTACCAGTACCAGTGCGCCCAATAATGTACATATGACGTCTACGGTCGTCTCTAGCAATCTTGATTGGAGTTTCTACGCCACGGTAAATGTTCCGACCAAGAAGCACGCCTTCGGTAGAGATATTAAGTGGTGGTGGGGCTTTTTTACTGACTAACCATTTAATGTTAGGAGTTTCAATGTATGGTGTTGGTAAATGCCACAGGCTGGCCAACTCTTCTGTATTTAAAATTGTGTTTTTACCACCATCACGAAAGACTCGAAAAATATAGTCTTTGACAATATCTGTAGTAGCTCGCTTTTTTATGTTAAGGCCATTAAATGGTGGCATATTATACTGCAAAAAAGATGACTGAATATTTTGCAAGTGAAGTTTAGCTTGGCCAGGAAGTTTTGACGAAGCAATAATTCGAATATTAGTTTTAAATCCAGCGCGACTAGCTTTTTCTTCAAGCCTTTTGACAATGTCTTGTTGCATCGGGGTAAGCTGAATGGCACTTTTAAAACCCGACAAGTCCATATGACTTCTATCCTCTGGCTTATTTTCATTTTTACCCATTAAGCCTTTGCCTACACCAGACGCAAAACTTTGAAAAGCTTGGTAAGCTTTTCCCTTTTCCACTAACTCAGGGTTTTTCCCTTGCTGAATTTCTAGTGCCATATGCCTAGCTTCTTGATGCCATGTTGTACCAACGGGACTCAAGATAAACTGCACTGCTGCTCCCTCACCTTCTTGGAGTTTACTCATGGCGTTAGTAATAGCATTGAGTGGATCTGACTCCATCATTTTATAGGTGCGAATTGGATAGACATATTTTTTTGTTTGGCGCAGCTCCACCGCTTCAATCTGACCACCTTTTTGAAAGGGATTGTAGCCAGGAACAGTTTCAATAAAAGCGTGTGGGTATTGAGCTTGGATTTGCTTTTCAATTAACTCTTGAAGGTGTTTTGGGCAATTAATATAAAAGCTAATTTTTTTGTCGGTACAAGCTATCTCAAAACTAATATAGTCTTTTGGGCTAAAAAATTTGACTGCTCCTCCTGCTTCAGACAACGTCGTAAAAAGTTGCTCTGCTACTGCAATTAAATTTTTCTTTTCTTCGTCACTTTTTTCTTTGCCTGCATCATTACTATTGTCTTTAGGCATTTGAATTTCCAAGAATACCCAGTTTAAAGTACGAGGTGCTACATGATTTTTATGATACCAGTGTCGTTTTGCGTAATAAAAAAAGACCGCTAAAAATATAGCCACCAAAGCGGCTAGCACTAGCAGTACTATGGTTACAAAATCAGGCGAATTGAACATTTTTGTTTTTAAAAATTTTTGTGAAAAATAACTAGGCTACTTGGGAAAGATCTTGTTCATCCAATTTTGATATTCCCTCTAAATCAGCAGTCAAGTCATATGCATTAGATAAATCAAAATTAGGATCATTCATCTCCTTAACTACTGCTTCTGAAGCCGTCTCTCTGTTCTGAAAGCTCAAATATTTTGCCAAGTTTACAAGATTATCATGAGGTGTAGAATCAGTGTTTAGTCCAATACCAGAAGCAACTTTTGCTGTCTCGTCCTCAACTTCTAAATCAGTAGGACTTTCAGTCAAAGATCCCTTAGATCCATCATCGGCTTTAAAACTTTCAGGACTAGAAGGAGAAACAGGAAATTCTACTAAGTTAGGGATTGCTTCATTAGGAATTAAATTTTCGGGTTTTTGTTCTGCCATAGTTGTAAAAATTATTCTTTATTGTACCATAAAACAATGAATTTATCAAAAAACTGCCTGTGACTATTCCCATCCTAAATTAGGAGGGGTGAGGGAAGGTATGCAAAAATATAATACCCCACCTAACCTCCCCTATCTTAGGGGAGGAATAAAACAACAAAAAACTGCCACAAGGCAGTTTTTCTAAGAACTAAGCACCAAGGACTGAGTACTAATCTAATACGATTCGTAATCATGCATAGTCAACTGTGCTTCAATTTGTTTGATTGTCTCGATAACTACAGATACGACAATCAACAGCCCAGTACCACCAAAAGTTAAAGCCTGAGTGCCAGTCCACTTTTGTAACAGAAATGGTAAGACAGCAATTAATCCAAGGAAAATAGAACCCGGCAAAGTAATCCGGTTTAAGACTGAGTACAAATAGTCAGCAGTCTGCTTACCTGGGCGAAGTCCTGGGATAAACCCACCATTTTTTTGAATATTTTCAGCAACCTCATCTGGGTTAAACACCACTGCAGTGTAGAAATAAGTAAATGCCACAACTAAGACAAAATAAGTAATCCCATAAAACAACCCTTGCGATTGGAATAAGTCAATAATTTTTTGGGCATAGTTAGCAATAACCGCAGTCTTAGCATTCACAAAGAATTGCGCTATCATGGCTGGAAAGAGCATTACAGAAATTGCAAAAATAATTGGGATAACTCCAGCTTGATTAAGGCGGAGTGGCAAATGGGTATTCACCCCACCAAAAAGTTTATCTCCCCGAATACGCTTGGCATACGAAACCGCAACATTGCGCTGGGCTTCTGTAACTAGGACTACAGCTGCAATTACAATTAAGCCAACAGCAATGAAACCTAAAATAGTTGGTAGTTTAGATGGATCGTATAACTTAATTAGAGACTGTATGCTGGCGGGCAAACGCGCTACAATTCCAGCAAAAATAATTAATGAAATGCCATTACCAATTCCATATTCGCTAATAATCTCACCAATCCACATAACGAGCATAGACCCTGCGGTAATAGCTAAGAGCGTTAAAAACCACTGGAAAGGAGTAAAAGCGCCAAGAACTGCAGCTCCGCCTTGGCTTTGCAATAAACGAATTGTGCCAAAGCCCTGCAATGCAGCCAAAGGAATAGACAACCAACGAGTGTATCGATTAATTGTTGCTCTGCCAGCCTCACCACTTTCTTTTTGCAATTCTCCAAGAGAAGGAACAATAATAGTAAGAAGTTGCATGATAATAGAAGCAGTGATGTAAGGCCCAACACCAATCATGGCGATGGAAAAATTTGTTAGTCCCCCACCAGAAAAAATATCAAGTAAGTTTAAAAATTGATTCTGCTCAAAAAAACTTTTTAGAGCTCCGATATCAACCCCAGGAATTGGAACATGCGCTAAAATTCGAGTTGTTAAAAGCAAAGCAAGCACAATAAGAATTTTATTGCGCAAGTCTTTTGTTTTCCAAATTAGAGATAATTTATTCATATCGTTTCACTAAATAATCCAAATATACTAATAACTCATCAAATCTACAAATACCTACAAATCTATGCTAGCTGAGTTACTCGATAATAACGAATTTGTAGGTATCCGTAGATTCGTACGGCCCATTCGTAGATTTGGATTATCTATACTATTTTACACTGCCGCCGGCTTGTTGTATAGCTTCTTTTGCAGTTTTAGTAACAGGCAAAGTGACAATCAATTTTTTTGAAAGTTTTCCGCCACCAACAATCTTAACTTTTGGCATTTTCGCGCCTTTGGCTACTTTTAAAATACCTTTATCTTTAAGCAGAATTGCGTTAACCACTGCACCATCCGCAAGATCATTTAGTTTCGAAACTGCCACAACTACCATCTTTGCATTTAAACTTTTAAAACCACGGTTCTTTGGTAACTGGCGAACAAGTGGTTGGCGACCACCTTCAAAAGCCGCTGGCATCTTGCTGTGCCCGGAACGTGCTGTTTGACCTTTACCACCACGGGTGGAATAGGTACCATGGCCACTTCCAAGACCACGACCGACAACTTTGCGGCGCTTAGTGGATTTTGGATGTTTGCGTAATTGATGGAGTTTAATCATATTATTATTATTTACGAAGTGAGGCTAACTTCTCTTTAGACTTCATTTTTTTAAAGGCTTCGAATACTGCTTTAACGTTGTTAACTTTGTTAGAACTTCCGATCATTTTACTGACCACATTTTTTACCCCTGCAAGTTCCATAACGCTACGGACAGCCCCACCAGCAATAACACCACTACCTAAACGTGCAGGTTTCATTAACAGTTTACTGGATTTATATTTAATTAAAACTTGATGTGGAATAGTTTCGTTTACCAAAGGCAAGATAATCATGTTCTTCTTAGCTTGGTTAACCGCCTTATTTACGCTTTCAGCAACATCAACACCCTTCTTAAGACCCATACCAACTTTACCTTTGTGGTCACCAATAACAACCAAAGCGCGAAAACGCATACGCTTACCACCAGCAACTACGCGGGTGACACGTTTTACTTCCACGACTTTCTGATCAAACTCTCTTTGGGATTGTTCGTCTCTATTTGATTTTCTTGGTCTTCGTTCCATAATTATATGTTAGTTAGTACTAGGTACTAAATACTAATTTATTAAAATTCCAGTCCTGCAGCCCGGCAAGCATCGGCGAGCTCTTTTACTCGTCCATGATATCGATAGCCACCTCGATCAAATACGACTTTTGTAATTCCTGCTGTCTTTGCTTTTTCTGCTAAGGCAGTTCCAAGGGCCACGGCTTGTTTAAGTTTTGGACCACTTGCTTTTGCATCCTTGCTTGAAGTTGCTACCAAAGTCTTACCAGCATCATCGTCTATTAATTGAGCATAGAGATGTTGGTTACTGCGAAAAACAGACAAGCGTGGGCGAATGCTTGTGCCTTTAACAACACTCCGTACACGATTTCTGCGTAAGGAACGTTTTGCTACTTTAGCTTTGCTGGTTGTATCTTTCATATGTTTATAGTACTTAGTACGAGGTACTTAGTACATAGTATCTGAAACCTAGTGCTATCTAGGTACCAAGTACTATGTACTAAGTACTAACCACTACTTACCGCCTCCAACTGCTTTAACGACTTTACCCGCTTTTCGCAAAATTACTTCATCAATATATTTAATCCCTTTACCCTTATAAGGTTCTGGTTTCTTTAATTCTCTGATTTCTGCGGCAAACTGTCCAACTCTCTGTTTATCATTCCCTGAAATAGTAATCACATTCTTATCAACCGTCGCAGCTAAATCTTTTGGAATAGGCATTTCAATTGGATGAGAAAAACCTAAATTCAAAGTTAAACTAGTAGGGCTGGCAGCGACTTTAAAACCGACGCCATTAATTTCTAGTTTCTTTTCAAAACCTTTAGTCACACCATCTGCCAAATTCTGGATTAGGGACCGAGACAAACCCCATAAGGATTTTTCTTTTTTATCTTCGGTTTTTTTAACACTAACAACAATCTCTTGGCTATCGATATTAACAGCCACCAAAGGATGGACTTCCATAGTCAATGTACCTTTTGGACCAGTGACTGAAAACTGCGTACCGGTCATTGTTGCCGTTACACCACTAGGTAAGATAATAGGTTTTTTTCCAATTCTTGACATATATATATTAGTACTGAGTACTTCTTAATTTACCAAATCTGACAAATTACTTCTCCGCCTAAATGATCTTTACGTGCTTGTCTGTCTGAAAGTAGGCCACGCGGAGTAGAAACAACTGTGAGTCCTAAACCACCATTTGTTCGAGGTAGTTTAGTGGTTGGAACATAGATTCGCTGTCCAGGAGTACTAACTCTTTTAATTCCGGCAATAACTGGTTGTCCGTCGACATCGTATTTTAAATTTATCTGTAAACTTTTAATTCGGCCTGGTAATTCGTTTACGCCACTAATAAATCCTTCTGTAAGCAACAAAGAAGCCAAATTGTGTTTAAATTTTGAGTATGGTAAAACCAGCTCAGATTTCTGGGCAGCTACCGCATTGCGGATTCTTGTTAACATGTCAGCAATTGGATCTGTATACATAGGAGATAATTTACAATTTTCAGTTTCCAATTTTCACTGGACTTGAGAATTGATTATTGAACATTAAATGGAAATTAAAAGTTGCTTATTGAAAATTTTCATATTACCAGGAGGCTTTACTAATACCAGGAATTTCACCACGGCTTGCTAGTTCTCGAAAACAAATTCTGCATAACTGAAATCTTCGCATAAACCCTGCTTTACGACCACACTTCCAACAGCGCCGAATAATCCGGGATGGATATTTCGCGTTTTTTAAACTTTTTGCTGCTCTCGCGATGTGTGCTTGTGTAGCCATAATAGATAGGTGCTAAGTACTTGGTACTTAGTAACTGAAACCTAGATTTCTTTTCTAGGTACCAAGTACTAGGTACTAAGCACTGCTTTATTTATTCTTTCTTAAATGGAAACTTCATTAGGGTTAAAAGTGCGCGGGCTGACTTATCTTCTCCTGCATTTGTGACGATCGAGACTTCCATGCCGAATATATGGTCAAGCGCTTCATTTGAAATTTCTGGAAAAACAATATGTTCTTTTAATCCCAAATGATAATTTCCTCGGCCGTCAAAACCTTTTGGGGAAACACCGTGAAAATCTTTGACACGAGGCAAAGCCACATTGATAAGCTTGTCCAAAAAGGCGTACATTCGTTCTCCGCGCAATGTGGTAGTCACTCCGACTACCTGATTCTCACGGACTTTAAAACCAGCAATGGATTTTCTAGCTATGGTTCGAATTGGAAGCTGTCCTGCAATTTTTGTAATATCTAAAACAATATCATCAATCTTTTTCTTATCTTCCTTAACCTTGCCAACGCCAACATTAATAACGACTTTGGTAATTTTAGGAACACGCATTGTGTTCTTATAACCAAATTCGCTAGCAATCTTTGGAGCAAACTCTTTATTATATTGTTCTTGTAATCGTTCCATAGTTTTTTTAGCTGGTAGCTGGTAGGACGTAGCTGGTAGACTGCAGTAGTTTTCACTACAAGCTACAAGCTATTTCCTACAAGCT
>OFRG01000469.1_pt1 | contig 15729 bp, 18 predicted proteins | sample 1543071 | NCBI WGS metagenome assembly OFRG01 (sample SAMN07774222, study PRJEB24372) | wastewater metagenome | isolation source: WWTP Verbania (Effluent) | place: Italy: Verbania | collected 2015-12
CTTCGAACCTTCTACAACCACAAATCTGTGTATTTGGCTTGCTAATTGAATGTATATACTTCCTGCATGGCAATATCTCCCTTCAAGCTCTTCATAAGTGCGTCTTCTCGCATCGAAAGCATTCCTTTTGCCCGAGCGGACTTGTAGATTTCAGTATCGACAGGATTTTTGAGAATGACGTTCTGCATTTCTTTGTCGACGGCGAACATTTCAAAGACTGCCATACGTCCTCGCGTGCCTCCCGGACAATCTGACGATGGAACAACTTGGTACATCGAATTCCCTATTCCGAGCTTGTCTCTGTATTCTGCCGGCAAATCGGCAAACTGCGTATCGATCATTTTTTTCGTCACTTCATCCATCGGAACTTCTTTGCGAGATGTCGGACAGACGAGACGAACGAGGCGCTGAGCGATGGCTAGCACCAAAGTCGGCGCGATAAGGTACGGATCAACGCCCATGTCGATGAGACGCGGAATAACCCCAATGGCATTGTTGGTGTGAAGCGTTGAAAAAACAAGATGGCCAGTCAGCGCCGCCTGAATGGCAAGCTGGGCAGTTTCTTTGTCGCGAATTTCTCCAACCATAATAATGTCTGGGTCTTGTCGAAGGATGGAGCGAAGTCCGGAAGCAAAAGTGTAGCCGATCTCGGGCATCACCTGCGACTGGTTCATATCGGGAATGTGATATTCCACTGGATCTTCAAGCGACACGACGTTGGCCTTTTCGCGATCAAGTTCGTTCAACATCGAGTAGAGCGTTGTCGTCTTTCCAGATCCTGTCGGACCGGTGATGAGAATGAGTCCGTACGGCTTCTTGAGCGCTTCTCGAACAGTGATGAGATTTTCAGGCGAGAGATCAAGTCCGTCGATCGGTTTGACTCCGCGCTGAGAATCCAAAATACGCATGACCACTTTTTCTCCATAGTATGCGGGAAGCGTAGAGACACGGAAATCGATTTTTCTTCCTTCAATCTTTGCCGAAAATCCTCCGTCCTGAGGCTTGCGCTTCTCGTCGAGCCGGAGCTTGGAAAGAATTTTGATACGAGCAACGATTCCTGCATAGACATTGAGCGGCAGCATAAGAGATGTGTGAAGAACTCCGTCAACACGAAAACGAACTTTGACTTTGTCCCCTGTGTTTTCAATATGGATGTCAGAAGCATTTCCTTCGGTGGCATGGCGCAAGATAACGGCTACGATCTTGATGATCGGCGCGTCTTCAACAATGCGCTCTTCTTCTCCCGGCTTCAATTTTGCCTGAATATTTTCGATGCCCGTTTCCACTCCTTCGGAGTCGACATCAAGCACGTCGGCGTCGAGCTCGGAAAGAGCTTGATCAACTTCGCCGGAGATTCCCTTGTACATGTTCACAATGCTTTTGTAATCTGAGAGGGATATGATGAAGACCTTGAACGGAATATTTACTCGCGCAGAAATAAACTGAAGCGCATCCATTGCTCCCATGTTGCTCGGGTCAAGAACACCCACTCCAAGCACGCCGTCAGTGAGGCCGATCGGCACGAAGTGGTAGTGATTGACCGAGTCTTCGGGAATATATTTGAGCGTATCGGAATTGATGGCTTTCAAATCAACGGGCGAAGACGGAATGCCGTAGAGCTCGCTCTTCATCGAAACCAATTTCGCCTCGTCCAATCCAGAAGCAACAAGGAGCTCATCGATGGTGAGCTCTTCGTGTTCGGACAGATTCTTTTTTATTTCCGCTATTTTGTTTTCAGGGACTAACCCCCTTTCAACAAGCGTTTCTAAGAAGGTCATACGAGTATGAAGTTAGTTAGTGCTAAAGTTAAGAATTGCTCCGCTTATGATAGTGCCATTTACTCTTGCCTTCGCTCTGAAATAGTACGTTGTGCGAGGAGCAAGTCCGGAAACAATGACGGCGAATCCTCCGCTGTTTGCCTGAAGCGTTGCTGGAGTTGCCGTTCCAAGATTTGAGCTTGATGTTCCCCATTCAAACCATCGCGTACTGCCGGAAATGCTTTGATTGAGAATTCCGTTAAGCGATGCGGAAACTGAAGTGATCGATCCCGGAGGAATGGTAGTAACAGTCGACGAAGGAGTATTTGTGCCGTTTTGCGAAGGAGAAATGGTAGGAGCTGTCGGAGTAACAGGCGCAGTTACGGGAGTCGGAGCGAGATTGCTGTCAGAGCCGATCGGAGCAAATGGATTTGGACGGCCTTGATTGTTCTGGGAAATGAGCACTTTTGTGAAATCCTGAAGTCCAAGAAAGGCATTGCTTGTGACGAGGCTATCATCAAGGCTGATCTTTTTGAGGTTGAGAAGAAGCGTGAGAAATTCTTGGCCATAAGCTGACTCGGACGATGTTGCGATCGCTCCGCTTTGAGTGCCGGCGCTTGACTGCAATCCTGGCGTTGCGCTATCCCCTTTGAAGAACATCGAATACGCCACGAGTACGATGACAATGATGACGACAAAGACAAGAAGTTTTTTTAGTTTGGGATTCATCCGGTTAGTGAAAAATGGCATTGGTTGCACCATTTTTATTATTACTGCTTATAATCTTTTGAATATATTTGGGCTTCATAAAATTTACTGTGTTATCTTGGGATGCCATTTTCTACTACCGGATTCATAAATGTTCTTGAAGAATTTCTTGGTGATTAACCCGCCAACAATTTTTTAACAAACTGTGCATGGAATATTCATTAGTTGCTTTTACTTTTCTAATTTAATCATAAATCTTAATACAATGGTGAAAATTGGGGTGGGTTAATTTTTAAGCCAGTAGGTTGAAATCTTGAAATCATACTTGTAAAGATCAGCGGGTTTGGACGGCGTTGCCCCACCGAAGCTTCCTGAATTTTCCGGAGAGCTGAAGGTGATGGAATTCACATCTACGATACGCAAACTCTTTTCAATATCTTCGATAAAGGCGACGAAATTCGGATAGGTGCCTTCAGTTGAAAATTCTACATCAAAAATGCCGTACTCCTTGTTCTTTTCTGCAATCTTGGAATTGCTCTGTTCAATCTGTTTCGCAGAAGATGTGCTTGCAGCCGCAGAATCAAACTTTACATTTTTAAGCGACATGCCGTAGCGGACGGCCACATCATTGATCTCAAGAATAAGCTTGATATTGTCCACGTTGTCGGGAAGAAGCTTTGAGAGTCGATCAAGCGTGCCGGGAGCAAACATATTGTACTTTTCCAAGAGCTGGTCGCGGACCGTCTCGAGTTCGTTGGCATTGGTAAGAGCATCGTTATAAGAACTCTCTTTGACCTGAAGCGCCTGGATGTCTCCGTATGTTTTTTGAGTATAGGTAAAGAACAATCCGACGGAGATTGCAAGAAGTATAAGCGGCATAATGAATCGCATCATAAATTATTCTGGATCTTGATTAGGAATAATATCAGTGCCTTCGGGAACTGTTGGAACAGTCGTGTCGGGAGCTGTCATTTCCGGCGCAAGCATTTCTTCTGGAAGAGTCGGTTCGCCTATGCGGTTGAGCGTGTCTTGGTAGTTGACGAATGTCGGATCAACGATAAAGGAGAGATCGAATGTTACGCGAGCCTTGTCGTCGAGATTGAGATTGGAAAATACCGGATCTTTGATGTACTTGTTTTGAGAGAGCGCGTCGGACTGCAAAGCAATGGCGTCGTAGCCTGTCGCCTTTCCGCTCATCAAGACAGTGATTTCCTTTGTTCCTGTTTCCCCTATTGAATAGTCGAACTTGGTGAAGCTCACGCTCTTCAAGGTCAGGTCTTGGAGTGATTTGAAGATCGGAGAAACAATAATGTGATTGGCCAATATTTGCTCGGATGCGTTGAGCCGTCGATCGAGCGTCTGCATGTCGGAAATAAGGGCCGGTTCAAAGCGGTCTTTTGCAAGAGCAAGCTGTTCGTTCATATTGTCCACTTTCTTTGCAAGAGTGACTTTGTAGAAATACGTTCCGACTGCCGCAACGATGGAGAAAATGAAAACGATCGTTACGATAAAATTGAGAACAGAAACAGGATGACGAGTGCTTGTGCGCTCTTCAGCAAGTGGTTTCTTTGGTATGAATGATGTTTGGAATTCTTTATCCATCCCGTTAGAGGCAGGTCGCGGTCAAGAAACCGTGATATTGCTTTTTAAAGTTTGTAAGTTTTCTCATGTATTAAAATCTTATCAATAATTCCGTACTGCGACCGCGGCCTCTAACGGGATCCATCTGTTTGGAAAATTATATCTTTAGTATATCATTTTCCTTTTTTTACTGTCTCTCTTTGCCTGTGTATAAACCTCTTTTACTGCAAGTCGCGAAGTGCAAGACCGATCGCCACGGCGAACTCCGGTCCTGTCTGAGAGAGAAGCTGCTGGAGAAATGCCGGGGCTTCTGTTTTTGAAAACGGATCGCCAAGCAACACATCTGATCGAAAATTCCCCGCAGCATATTCTTTGAATCCGTGAAGGAGCGCTCCCCCGCCCGAGATGATGACCTTGCTCACGCTCTTGTTGTATTTCTTTTCAAAATTCAAAATGACGCTCGATGTTTCTGAGAAAATATAATCAAGCTGAAGGCGCAAAATCTCACCGACGTTTTTGTCGGGAGAATTCGGAGAGAGTCCGTACTCGCGCTTCATTTGTTCGGCCTTGTCGAATGGAATATTCATAGCCTTCGAAAGAGAAAATGTCATATCCTGTCCTCCGCGATTGATAATATGAAAACTTCGGACAATTCCGTGGTCGACAATCGAGAGCTTTGTTTTTGAAGCGCCAAGATCCATGAGCAGGATCGGCGACATTTCATGGCCGAGGACTGAACGGATGCTGGAGAAGATTTCGATTTCAAAAAAGTCCGTTGTCAGATCCACTTTTTTTACAATGTCCCGATACTTGGTGATGACGTCGTTGTGAATAGCCACAACCAAGACTTCGTTCTTTGTTGAAAGCGTTGTTTCAGTCGGATTGCTCGCGTCTTCAAATTCAGATTCTTGTTTTGGAATCGCCCACCAGTCAAGCGATACTTCGGAAATGGGAACGGGAATATATTTTCGCGCTTCAGTCGGAATAGCGGTTGCGAATTGGTCTTGGGTCACGGCAGAAGGAAGCTCGATGGTGAAGACGAGACTTGCAGCAGATGGAATAGAGATCGCGCTTTGCTTTGTCGTTACGCTTGTCTCGCGAAGAACGTCGAGCAATGCTTGTGCGAGTTTGTCAGCTGGCAAATTTGTGATTTGTCCAATCGAAAGTGTTGCGTAGGGACCAAGTGAAAGAGCGCCGTATGTTTCGAGCACGGCCTTGCCGCCTTTTTTCTTGATCTGCACAACCTTGATAGACGAAGAGCCGATGTCGATGCCGACAACAGAAGGCGTCGGACTTTTTTTGAGAGCGGTTGAAAGCGAGCCGAGAATTGATTGAAGAAATGCCATGGCTTGATTGTACCACAGCTTACATTTCTCCAAAAACATGCATATACTATAATTGTATGAATCTTGTTCGTTCTATCCTGAACTTTCTCTTTCCCCATCATTGCCTCTCGTGTAAAAAAGAAGGCGTCATTGTCTGCGACAATTGCCTGCTCGCTATTCCTCGCGAGCATGTTACTCCGATCCCGGATATTCTGACGGTCTTCCACTATCGTCATCCACTCATGAAGAAGCTCATTTGGAATCTCAAATATTCGAACAAGCGCGACATCGCCACCATCTTGGCCGTTCCGCTCTATGATGAACTTATCGCAGAATTGAGCGAGCGCAAACTTTTTTCCGGTTTTGCCAATCCTCTTCTTGTTCCTATTCCGCTGTCAAAATCCGGCATGAAAGCGCGCGGATACAATCAGAGCGCGCTCATCGTCAAAGCATTGGTGGAACTTGATAACAACACAACATTTCAAGCCAAGTACGATGCACTCGAGAAAACAAAGGAAACGACCAAGCAGGCGAAAATCAAAAATAGAAAGAAGCGCCTTTCAAATATGAAGAACGCTTTTGCAATAAAAAACGCAGAAACTATCCGCGGGAAAAATATCATCATTATCGACGACATCACCACGACGGGAGCAACAATCACCGAAGCCAAAAAAGTCCTGCTCAAAGCCGGCGCGCGCGAAGTGATCGCCTTTACGCTCGCACATTAAATCACAAAGTCGCTCGTGGTATACTGAAGATATTATTCTTATAATAAAAACACTATGAAAAAAACAATCACCATTCTCGTTATTGTAGCCCTTATCATTATCGCTGCTTTCTTCTACCTCACTCGCCCGGTAACAGCCCCGACAGAAAATATTCAGTCAGCATCTGAAACATTGCCGGAGCCGACAGAAGAAGGAACACTCTATAGAATCGCTCAAGATGATTCAACTGCATCATTTCAAGCAAAAGAAATCCTAAACGACAAGCCAGCGAGTCCTGTCGGCGTCACTCATGACATTGCCGGAGACATCAGTATCGAAGGAAACAAGATCACCATGGGTACGATCAAGATCAATGCAAAAACATTTGTCACTGATTCTGAAAAGCGTGATGGCGCAGTCAGCCGTTTTATTTTGAAGACCGAAGAGCCGGGCAATGAATACATCACTTTCAAGCCGACAAAGATCGAAGGCGCACCGGCAATGATAGAAGACGGAAAAGAATTCACGGTAAAAATTACTGGAGATCTGACTATCTCGGGCGTCACCAAGCCTGCAGTATTTACTACAAAGATGACCGTCACTGACGAGAAAATTACCGGATCCGCTTCAAGCAGTCTCAAGCGATCGGATTATGGTCTCAAAATTCCAAGTGTTCCATCTGTTGCAAGCGTAGACGATGAGATCGCTCTTTCAGCCACTATCACAGCCAACAAAGTACAATAAGCTTCTTGCGCATTTTTCTCTATGGAACAAGAACGGCGAGAACATATCAAACGGCATCTCGATAAAAAGCTCCTCATGAGGATGAGAATATTTTTTGTATTGCTTGTTGCCATGACGGGGCTTGTCATCTACGACATTGCAACAGACAAGATTCATGTTCTTCTTGCTCTGCTTGGGATCGGCATCGGATCGATTATCGGATTTGTCGCCGGAAGAATGTTCAATATGAAGTGGCATCCGGAAGAAAAGAAAGTCATCGGACAGCTCGACACCCTCGGCATTATTATTCTTGTTCTCTATATTGCCATCTCCATCGGCAGGCGATGGATCTTTGCTCATTGGCTAGGTGGCGCAACACTCACGGCGTTTACCTTCTGTTTTGCAGAAGGAGCAATCCTTGGCCGTTTGTTGAGTATGGGACGAAATATCAAGCGAGTGCTTGCTGAAGAAGGAGTGGTGGAGTAATTTTAAGCTCCTATGAGAAGTAATGTACTCTTTAATTGAGAAATAGTTTTTATTCTTGGAATATTTTTCTTGACTTTTTGGTTCCACGGTCTATCAAAGACAACTACGGGCATCTTATAAGCAATACAAGAACGAACGTGTTCAGGTTCATCTTCAATCAATGCCACTGTTTTATTTTTCTTGCAAACCATTCCTTTGCTTTTTTTGATTCTTTGAGAGTGGATAAATACCACTTTCTCAAAAATATTAGGCGTATACTTTTTTATCCAGGGCTTCACTTGATATTGCCACTGCCTATCTCGAGCAGAAATCACGATTAGTGAATACTCTTTTTTCATTCTTTTAAGAATTGCTAGAAGATTTTTTGCAGGGCGTGGATAACAAAACTCGCTATCTTTGAAAAATTCCGTCCATCGCTTATTTTCTTCTTCCTCACTAATCTTCAGACTTTTATATAATTCAGTCCTCGCAGCACTGTAGAGTACAGTATTCCCGTATTTTTTTTTATTAAATGCTAAAAATGCTTTTGTGGTATCACAAAGTACATCGTCAAAATCAAAGGCTAATTTTTTTCTCATTATTTTTTTAGTCATTCGGTTTTAGAGAAATAAATACTAAAATACTTTATTGCGGAGACGGATGGATTCGAACCATCGGTGCCTTATAAGGGGCACACCTCTTTAGCAAAGAGGCACGTTAGACCACTCCGACACGTCTCCGTAGTGGTGGAAAACATCCCTACAGTACCATATTTCTCGGCTGATTTCTACCTGAATAAAATTTTATTGTATGGTATATTCAATGCACCAAACAAACCTGGAGGCATGGATGAGATGGGCGAAGGAATGAACTGCTTCATTCCGAGCCGGCACACAAGGTGGCCGACCACTCATCCACGGAATCGCGAAGCGGCCTCCGTTTGAACAAGGTAAATATACGGAGGCGTGGATGAGTGGTTTAAATCAACGGTTTACTAAACCGTCGTCCTTAACCGGACCGTGAGTTCGAATCTCACCGCCTCCGCAATAAGAACTTGTTATCGGTATGACCCGGTACCTAAATACTCAGAATTAAGCTAAAATGTGCACATGGAACAAGGTCCAGAATTTCCCAAAAAAGAAGAGTCTCATCCCGAAATTTCTGAGAACGGAAAAGATGTTTCTTTCAATATTCCAAGCTCAGGCGAAGGATACAAGGCTTCTTTACAATGCGAGATAAATACGGAACATAAGACCCTTATCGCTCGAACTATCGTTGTGGAAAAGGAGTTTGCCCGACAAGGGCTTGGTAGTTCTCTCTTTGTTGAGGCCATCGAATATGCCAAGAAGCACGATCTTGGATTTGTCACTGATTACGGCATCAGCGAAGACGCGGAAAAATTGATTCAGTCTCTTGCTTCCAAGGGCTACACATTCACGAGAAATCCCAATGCGACCGAGAGACAAACTGGCACGGGAAAACGAATCGTCACTTTCGATGGATCGCCGGTATATATTCTGAATAATCAAAAGATGGAACCCGACCCACCTGGCTCAGCTTAAGCTCTGAAATTCTCCAAAAGAACCCTTGTAGGGGTCTCAGGGTCTTGGTACTGAACCCGAGTGGCCCGCAAATAAATATATGCAACAAAAAGTAAAAACAGTAGAAAATTATATCAAGATGTCCGGTAGCGATGCGGCCAAGAAACTGACCGAACTGCGAAAAGTGATATTGAGCACTGCACCAAAGGCAGAAGAGAAATTGAGTTACGGCATGCCCTACTATGGATACAAGGGCCGCTTGGCGTATTTTGCAATTGCAAAAACTCACATCGGACTCTATATTCCCCCGCCCGTTTTGCAAGACCACAAAAAAGAATTGGAAAAGTACAGCACGTCAAAAGCAACAGTCCGCTTCCCGCTCGATAAAAAGCTTCCGATTCCGCTTATCAAGAAACTGTTGAAGGCACGAATGAAATTGAACGACGAGAAAGCAAAGAAAAAATAATCCATAAAAAAATCCCCGCTCGGGGATTTTTTTATGGTCGCTTATTATTTTATTATTGTGTTGCAGTTCCATCAGTGGGAGAATCTGATGGTTTTTCATGATTCATTGGAGGCTTGATGCCAGCCGCATCAAGAATCTTTTTTGCTTCATCCAACCTTCCTGCTTCAAAGAGAGGCTTTGCTTGTTCGAAGGCCTGCTTTTGCGAGTCAGTGAGATTTGGCGGCAATCCATGACCGTGCATTCCTCTGCCCATTGGGGCTTTGAATCCAAGTTCAGTCATGATTTTCTCTGCACCGGCCATATCACCAGCCTGGCGAAGCTTGTACGCTTCTGCCATCTTTGCGAAAACAGCTTCTGTCATTTCCGGCGCATCGGCAGGCTTGGTCTTGGCTGCGATAGCGGCTTGAAATGCAGCGTAATCATTGTTGGCGAGTGCAGTGTCCATCGCCTTGCGTTCGGCTTCGCGGGCAGGATCGTCTTTATGCATCCACATCGGACGCATTTTTGTCGCGCCAGTAGCATCAGTTGTTGTTGCAGTTCCGGCGGCGTTAACACCGGTTGCAAGAGCGGCAGATGCAAGTCCGACAACGGCGATTCCTACGAAAAATTTATTTTTTATGTTCATTAAGTTTAAGTGGTTAGTAATAATGTGCTGGATGATATCGCTCCAACACTTAGTACTACGGATGAGGAACTCCGTTTCTTTCATGCGGAAATGATTTTAATGATTGCAACACATTCAAGCACGTTGCGCCAATCTGCGGAGCCGGCATTAGTCCCGGGACGGGAGGAGGAAGTCGATGATTCATACTGAGCTCCCATGGCATGATCATGCAGGCTTGAAAGCTATCTTGATCGAGCATTGTTCCCAACACACGGATCATTGAGCTATCGATCAAAAGCGACTGATCGGGAATTTCGCTCACGTCGAGCATCCACATCTTGTCTTGTATATCAAGAAGAATAATTCCGTCAGGACGCAGGTGAACGATGCCTGCGATGCGGCCTTGCGAAGGATTGGACCAGATCTCTGTTTCTCGTTTCTCCACAGGGAATCGAATGACGGGATTGGGCCCGAGATTGCTGTCGGCCAGAAAAAGAAGTGCGCCGAGCACAAGACTCGCGATCAAGCTTCCGCCCAAGATCATTTTCGTTTTATATCTATATCCGCCTTTGGTGAGACGCATCACCTTGATGATTGCTCCGGCAAAAATAACAAATGAAATCACCCACATGAGCGGGATGGCCTTCAAAAAAAAGACAAGCGGCGAAGGCTCAATGAATTCGCGATATTTCCATCCGGCATGAAGCGCGCCAAAGAGCATTCCGGCAAAGGCGCAGGCTCCGAGTATGGTAATAAAAATCCCCGGAACCCAGAGCGCTCCCGAGCGCAGACGAAACTGCCACTTTGACGTAGGAGTAATATGCTCGCCTTGGATTTTTTCCAAGATGCTGTCTTTCAGATCTTTTGTTGTAGGTGTTTCTTCATTCATGGTCTTTCAATGTTTCGTGTAATACTTTCTTGACTCTGTTTAGTCGTATGGCCACTGTTCCCTGCGGAATCTTCAAGATGTCGGCGATTTCTTCATAGCTTTTCTCTTCAAAGAATCTAAGCTCGATGATTTCCTGATACTTGTTCGGCAAGAGCTCGATCGCCTTTTTTATTTCTTCTTTCTTTTCGTTCTTGATGGCATCTTCGGTGATATTAGTCTCCGAGGCAATAGCCATCACAAGATCGATGCTCTCATCCAAGGAAATGCGCGGAGTCCGTTTCTCCTTCCTGTACCAGTCTATCATTTCGTTGTGGGCGATGCGGTAGATCCATGAGGAGAATTTGAGTGTTGAATCAAAATCATTGAGATTTTTGTAGACTTTGATAAAGATGTTTTGCAAAATATCCTGAATATCGGTAGAGGTTGCGTTGGATTTGCGCCGAACGTAGCTTCCGAGCTTGCCTTCATAGCGAGAAATGAGTTCGCCCAAGAAATGCATATCTGAAATACAGCGGTGCGCGAGCTCTTCATCTGAGAGAAGTAAGTTTGAATCCATTGTATTTCTAGTATATACGATCGGAGAGCTCTTTTTCTTTCATCGTTTTCTGCTGCAAGAATTTTTCTGTTATACTATAGGCATGTTAAAAGTTCCACCGTGTCCCGACTGCGGCAATGCTCCCGTCTTTCATCATCTCGAATACACATCTTCATTTCTCAATCGCGCAACGCGATGGATCGAAGCGCCGGGAAATTATATTTGGAAATACGTCGGCCCTCTCATCGGACCATTCATCTTTGGAGTTGGCGGAGTCTGGACGATCAAGGCCCTCAACAAGCTCGGCCTCGGCAGATTTACCGACGAACCGACAAGCGAAGACTCTGGCAGAAGCGTGGTGATGTGGGAAGAAGCCAAGCGCCGCGGCATCAAGATCCGAGAATTTCACCTCTTCAACATGGGCGGCAATCTTTTCTTGGCAAAGTACAAAAACGAAGAAATATCATTCGAAGGACTTCCCCGCCCGATGTATGTCGAAGGCCAAGTGCCGAGCTGGATGGACAACAAGGATATCATGCGTAACAAATTCACCAAGGCCGGCATTCCTGTTGCCAAAGGCGATATTTGTTTTTCGTGGCATCACGCAAAGAAATTATTTGATCGATTGCAAAAGCCCGTCATCGTCAAACCGCACGTCGGATCCCGAAGCCGCCATACCACAACGCACATCAGTACAATAGAAGAACTCTCTCTTGGCTTTCACAAAGCAAAAGTCCTCTCGCCCTGGGTATTGATCGAAGAAGAACTGACTGGATCTGTATTTCGCGGAACAGTCGTCGGTGGCAAGACGGTCGCCGTTCTTCGTCGCGATCCGCCGGAAGTAACAGGAAACGGAATCGATACGATTCGTACGCTTGTCGAAACAGAAAACAAAAAGCCTGGACGCCATGGCAAAATTTTCCACGAGATAGCGATGGACACTGACGCCGATCTCGAGCTCAAACGCCAAGGTCTGACTTGGGAGTCTGTTCCCGCTAGTGGAAAGCTCATCACCTTCAATCAAAAAGTCGGACGAGGACAAGGCGCGGTCAACGTCGACGTGACCGATATCACTCATCCGGAGAACAAGAAATTGCTCGAACACGCAGCACAAGTTGTGGACGATCCGCTTGTTGGAATTGATTTTATTTTAGGAGATATTACCAAGCCATGGAATGAACAGGAGCGCGTAGGGATTCTCGAATGCAATGGTCTTCCCTTCATCGATCTTCACCACTACCCATTCGAAGGCAAGCCGCAAAACGTCGCCGGGGCGCTGTGGGATATTGTTTTTCCCAATTCAAATCCTGACAAGAAGTAATATGGAAAAGCCAAACAACACAAACGAAGAGAAGCGCTTCATAAAAATTCCCTCCAATCTTGAGACTATAGACGGAGTGCACAAAGAAATTCCTATAACACTAATGGAAGACGGCAAACCTCGGGCCGTAGCATTTTTTGATATTGACAAGACGCTGGCCGAACTCAAAGCCGTCCATGGAGAAACCATCCGCACTCTTTTCACGGAGATATTTCCTGAAGCAAATCTTGAAGGCATCGAAGACATCTATTTCAAAGGCTTTCGTCTTGGAAATTCTTTCAGGGAATTTGATCGGATGAACGGCGTTTACAATCTCAACAAAACTTCCTGGATAGATCCGGAAGTCTATATCGAAGAACGATTGAAATCACACATGAAGGAGATTGATTCTGATGGAACGGATGATCACATGATCGCCAAGTCATATCTTGATCGCTATGCATCAATGGCAGCAGGCATTGCATAGAAAATGTTCAAGGAACACGCCGATGAATTTGAGAACTCCAAGATCCAGCCGATCTTTCATCTGACTAAGCTCTATCACGCGCTCGGAATTCCAATGTTTGGAATGACGGCCAATGGGAAAGAGTTGGTAAAAGTGATCGCAAAGTATCTCAATCTTTCAGATATTTTTGTCGACATTGCCACAGACGAAACAATGGTGGGCGGAGGCAAAGAAATCGCTATTCCGAAACTTCTCGAAATACTGGAAAGGAAAGGCGTGCCAGTGCCAAAAGATCGACTTGTTATTGTTGGAGATTCTCTTCGGGGAGATATCGGATCGGGCGACAAGTTCAAGAACATGCAAGATGGCATTCAGGTCAAAGGTATCTTGGTCCTTGAGAACAAAGAAGCACTCAAGGAAACACTCTCACAAATCAATTCAAATCCTGAACTCAAAAAGATAGTAGAAGGCATCGACACGGAAGCATTTGTTGTTGAAGACGTACCGCTTGATCGCGATGGTTCTCCTCTTTTCTTTTCACGCTATCGCAAAGACTTTTTGACGAAGTTGTAATTACGGAATATATTGCTCAGTAATTTCTGTTACTTCACCGTTTGAAAGTGTAATCCAAAAAGGAATTTGTGTTACTGGGTAACTCTGAGAAGAAGATGTGAACAAGCTAACAAATGTATCTATATCCACATTTTGACCATAACCTGTTGTCGACTGACTATAGGTTTGCAATCGGATCACAGCTTTTGGCGAAATCGGAAACGTTCTTACAAAATTATTTGTATTTGTGATGTTATACCCATTTGGACAGGCAGGGTCATCGGAGCAATTCACCCATGCAACATAATCGATAGAAAGTAATTGTGTTCCATTTTTTGTTGAAATAGTTTTTAAAAATCCTATATGATGACCGTTTATATTGTCCCCATCTTCAATTATATATGAAGGTATGGCATTTTGAGAACTAATAATAAAAGAGTTAGAAGTAGCCGAAATATTTGGATCATCAAGTGAAGTAAGTCTTAGTTGATATTGACCAGCAGGGACAGTATTTCGGAATGTCTCAAGTCGAGCACCATACTTTGCTAAACATGGTGGTCCCCAAGAAACATCTTCACATGATAGTTCCACCGTCTTTAACATGTCGAGCTCATCCACAAGCTCTGCTTTTAGATGGGTGTTCGGAGCAACGTTACATGAGTGCCAATCGATCATGAGAGCACTATTTTGATAAAAGAGTTCACCACCTTTCGGAGAAGTAAGGCTAAGTGAGGGAGGAAATGTAGAGACACAAGCACCAGGACCTATATCATCTTTATTAGCAGTAGGAACTGTAGCAACGATGGTTGGAGTGTTTTTTGAATCATTATTTTTTACCGTCGAATATCCAAGCACGGCAATAGAAACTGCGACAAGTATGGCAAATAGTAACACAAATCCTTTTATATATTTCATAGTGAGATTTTAATTTTAGACCTTATTCTGATATACAATTTCCGAATCCGGATCCTTGGCATGCGGATCGCGGACGAGATGCGAGATATATTTTTCTTGAACGGCGAAATCTCCCAGGAATTTCAAAAATTCTTCCTTGCGAGGCTCTTCCCCCTTTTCTTCAAAGTGATCGATTGGATGCGCTTCGGGAGTGAGCTCAAAATGTCCGCGGATTTCTCCATCGGAGAAAACACGCAGATGATACTGCTCATTGAAATTCTCAAGCCGTCGCCACGAGAGCACTTGATCGGGATCATCCCAGGCTACGAAGTGATTGCCGAAGGCCCACTTTTCTCGAAGGTGCTGCTTGAGCGCGACGAGCGTAACATGAGGAGCGACCCAGCCGATATGATATTCTTGTCGCTTCTTTTCGTGCCAGATAATTCCCCACTTCAACAGCGCTCCCTGGATTTTTGGGAATACTTTGTACAGCTGACGCCAGAAAGATTGCTTCATTTTGTCTACTTCATTCATCCTGTTAGAAGTAGGAAATCTTTAGATTTCCGTAGTTAGGTTTATAATCAATAAATTCTTCAAATACTTTGATGTATCTCGTTAGTAGCCTGAAACAACTGATTGACTTCTAACAGGATCATATCTCTATAATAAAGGGTTTTGTTTCAAAAGCCAACCTTGCCTGTCTCTAGTACTCCTTTTCAAAAAGCATCGTGGCGAGTATACTAGCTGTATGACTACCGATACTCAAGCAGAAATCGAGAAGTTGAAGCAGCTAAACGCATTCAAATCAGACGTTATTTCTATTTCCGCTCACGAACTCCGCACCTCTCTCTCAGCACTCAAATGGATTTTGAAGATGTTTCTCGACAACGATGTCGGCACGCTTTCTCCCGAACAGGAAAACTTGATGAAGAAAGCTTACACGTCGAACGAACGCATGATCGGACTGGTGACTGAAATGCTCTCCATCAATCACACCGAAGAAGTCAGCCTCTCGTATGATTTCGAACCGCTTGAGATTACCGACGTCATCGACAATGTCCTCTTTGATTTCGTCGGCGAGTCATACAAGAAAGGCGTGGAAGTTATTTTCTTGAAACCGGAAGAAAAGCTCCCTCATATCAAAGGCGATGCGGCGAAGCTTCGCGTCGTTCTCCAAGGACTGATTGAAAATGGCATCAAGTACAGCAACTCGGGC
>OFRG01000470.1_pt1 | contig 15704 bp, 18 predicted proteins | sample 1543071 | NCBI WGS metagenome assembly OFRG01 (sample SAMN07774222, study PRJEB24372) | wastewater metagenome | isolation source: WWTP Verbania (Effluent) | place: Italy: Verbania | collected 2015-12
ATAAATTCCAATATGAGCTTCTATGCCATCTAGATTTATTAAAACAATATCTCCAAATTCTGGGATAGTCACTTTCTCAAAGTCCCCTATACTAGAGTAAATTAGCTTATTAGCTATTGAACTATCGTTAGGTGCTTTCTCATAATATCTTTTTAATTCTAAGCCAAATTCTAGCTTATAAAACTCTCTAGCAATACCCCAGCAATCTAGATCGGAATACCCTATCCCTATTAGAGAGCCGTAGCCTTGCATCAAAATAATCCTGGGTAGTTTAGTGGCTGATATCTCTCTGCTGTAAGTCCCACGTTTAGAAAATTATCTAAAAATAATCTTGCAGAAATCTTTTGTCTATCGTAGGTGATATTTTTTATCTTCAAGTCTTCTATGGATATCTGGACATAATCAAGATTAGATGCCAGCACCATCTCGATAGTAACATCTAGAGGATCAGTAACCGTTCGAAGCTCATCTATGATTTCTCTAGATACGTTATCGAAAGTCATTTGAACTTCTCTACTCGACTCTCCATCATCGGGGGCCAATATTACACTCATAGGAAAAGGAAGATAAGTATTCCCCCTAGAGACTACGTTGACAGAGTTAGTACATAAGTAAATAGGTGAGGGCATCGTAATGTGATTGATTGTCACCAACATTAGAAAAGGGTCTGCCGATTCTTGAGCAAATAATTGGGCAATTAATTCTGGTGATAAGTTATTCATATATTCCTACTACGGCATGAGTTCCCATGACATTGATATTTTAAATTGTAGTCCCCCAATAGGATCAATCTTCACAGCATCCAATCTAAAAATAGAAGGTACTTGAGTAAAAGGGTGATTGTAATAAAAAGTATTCACCCCACTAGCTAGGGATACAGTATAAAAATTATCCCAATCTTCAAACTCGCTCATTTCTAAATCAATGGAAACGGTAAATTTATCTACTCTCTTGGTAGTAAGTAATCTAAGTTTAGCTGGGCCTGTATCAGTATCAGAACGTAAGACGTTCTTTCCTGGCTCATATCCAAATCCTGCCTGATTAACTTTATCCTGAAGAAATGCGGGCCATGTTGCTGGCATAGATTAATTACTCCTACGTTTCACACCGTAATTACTATTAAGTGCTTTATCTAAAGAGCCATCTGAGAAGGATTGTTTAATCCTATTTTTTATGAAGACATCAATTACTCTGTCACCATCAGAATTTGTTCTTTCTTGTTGAGTTACTTCTGCATCTCCAGAAGCTTGATTGAAGACATTGACGATTACTGCACCAGCACCGCCTCCTCCTGATTCTACTCCGAGCTTACCGTTAGGCCCTCTCTTCAATGGTAGAATAGCTTCTGGCCCTGCTTCTCCCATTAGACCACGCTTACCTGACCCGTATCCGAACATCGTAGGAGAATCTACTACTCCCCCAGATGCGAATTTTTTAAGTCCTCTATCGAATACGTTACCATTGGCACTCTTAGTAGTAGCTGTATCCTTTGGAAGTCCAGCGGCATCTAAAATACCATTGGCCAGAGGTCTGATGATGGCAGCTCTAATAATAATTTTTGCAAGGTCATCCAATATTGCCTGAGTGAATTGAGCAAATTGGAATCTACCTGTTTTGATGAAATCAAAAAGTACATCTTCAAGTCTATTGAAAGTATTTTCAATTGACTTTGCGATATTCTGTGAGAGAGTTCCGCTAGACTCTAAGTATCCCTGGATACCGCTTCTTAAGGCTGATCCTGGCTGGAACTTATCAGATATCGAAGCTACTTTATTATCGTACTCCGTTAGGGCAATTACCCCAGTTTGTAATTCCTGATTTAACTTACCTAATTCCAATCCTTGAGATGCCTCTCGGTAGTCGGAGAAAGTAATTGATCCTTTAGCTAATTGCTTATTAAGCTCTTCTAAATTTCTTCCTCTTACAGCTTCTTGGAAATCTAGAATATTCTTCTTCCCTTCCGTAACATCTCTATTTAATTTTGCAAACTCAGCATTATTTAAAGCTGAGACATACTGATCTATACTTACTTTTCCACTCTTAAATTCTGCATTTAATTGCTTTAAATTTAACTCTAAAAGCTTAGAAGACTTGACAGCTTTACCATCAGTTATTTCTTTTAACTTTTTATTGTAGTCAGTAAGATTTAAAGAGCCTTCTTCAAACTCTTTATTTATGTTTTTTATTTCGAGTTGTTTTAATTTCTTTCCATACTCTGAAACTCCAACATTACCAGAACTATAAAGAGCATTTAAAAGTGTAAGCTCTTTCTTGAAATCAAATACTTCTTTCTTATTCGCATTGATAGCATCAGCAGCTCTTTTTAAAGCACTAATTTGTTTCTCAATCGGACTTTCATCAGCTTCAAAAATACTTTTCAAAGGAGCATTGTTACCAGAGATGTCGTTTAACAAAGCCTTTGCTTGCCCTGCAAATTGTTCTGTCTTTTGAAGTCTCTCATTTATTTTATCGATGTTATTTATCGAAGCATCTGTAGAGCCAGTAAGAGCATCTTTTAACTCTAAGAAAGTTTCTTTCAAGCTATCAAATGTCCCACCTAATACTTTAGCAATGGTATCAGCTTCAAAAATTGCTAAGTATAGAGACCCAAAAGTAGCTACAACAATGGCCGCTATAACTAGGAAAGCAGAGAAAGCAGCAGTCACAGCACCTACTCCGAAATAAGCTAATCCTGCTAGTACCGCAGTTACCGCTTCAAAGGCTATAGTTAATCCAGCCACTGCTTTAGTTACCACGTATATCGACCCTACAAGTCCAGCAGTACCTAGAATTAATCCGAGATTATCTGCGACTACTTGAATGCCAGTAATTGCTTTTGCCGTTAATCCAAATTCTTGATTGACTTCATTCAATCTGATTTTTAATCCATTGAATGCTTTATCTAATCCCTCACCAATTGTAGGCTGCAATTTCCCAGCTCTATCATTGATGTCCTTAAAGTTATCTGCTAATGCTCCGAGAACTTCCGAGGCTTTGATACCTCCATTCTTCTCGGCAAATTTTAATAACTCCCCTCTAGCGATACCTAACTTCTTAGCTAAGATTTCACCTACCAAGGCGTTTTGTTCAAGTACCGATCTTAATTCTTGACCTCTTACTTGCCCAGAAGCTAGACCCTGAGAAAGCTGTATAGTAGCAGCCGTGGCTTCTGCTGTAGTAGCACCAGATAATCGGAATGTATTTTGTAATGCCTGAGTAGTAGCTAGAAGTGCCTCTGAGCTAACTCCTGCATCTCTCAATGATAAATTTAAACGAGAGTAGACAGTAGCGACATCTTCAATTCTAGAATTAGTAGCATTGGCTACGTCACCTAATTTACCTAATTGAATATTAGCCGCTTCTAAGCTTCCTTCCGAAAGAGTAAGTCTGTCTGTTAATTTTTGGAGTGCATCTGCTGTCTGAGTTAAAGTACTCAATCCTATCCCAGCAAAAGTAAATCCCTGGATAGCAAAGAAAGCATTTTTTAAGGTGCTAAGTGTAGAGCTGAAATCCCTCACCCCCTTATTTAATTTACCGAACTCAGAGGCAAGTTTTTTTATCTCAGGATTACCCCGAGTATTGACTCTGATTTCAATTTCTCTTACTTGCTTTTGTGGAGCCATTATTTTCCTTCTTGCTACTGTCTAGAGAAATATACTCATTGTCCATTTCTCTAATCAAATAAATAAATTCCTCTATGTCGGCTACTTCATAAATTCTAGCGTACTCGACAATAGCTGTAAAAGGTATTTGTGGACTCATGCCATTTCGACACGTACTAATTTCAGAAAAGGCATTAATATAAAACTTAAAGGGGGAGATGTCTGGACGAATATCTTCTCCCCTTATTAAATTTTTCTCAATCAGGCTGTAATAGAAGTCTATTTTACTCGACCACTTGTAAGCCCATCTTACGTGCCTTCTTAGAAGTTTCCCAAGTCTTCGCTCTCGACTTTATAATTTGACATCGTATTGGCTTCTCTATATAGAGCGTCAAATAAGTCTGGGAGACTTGTTAAAAGTTTTACTGAATTTTCGAAGTTACACTCTAGAGGCTTTCCATCAGCTTCAACATTTTCCCACTTAACTAAACAGGCAGAGCAGAAAACTTTTGCAAGTACTTCTACTTTTTCTTTATCGCCCATTGTACCTAGTTCAATTTGTCTAGCGTGAGGCTTATGGTATTTGGCCATTGCTTTTTGGAAGAGATCATTCTCTCCACCAAAACGTCTAACTAGAAATCTAGTTGTTCCGTACTTAAGCCAGATACCATCTTGTTCTGCACTTTTGTCCATTTTAAAAATTGAGTCTAAATTCGTCTTCATGTAATTCCCCTTAATGATCTTGATTTTGATTTTTTGATTCTAACAATTATTTTTTAAGGATGTAAAGAAGCCCTCTTTCGAGGGCCTAAATATTATGATCTAAAGAATGTAAGTGGTGATTCGCCTGTAGCTCCTACCCGAGCAGTTCCAGACATTTCTAGAGTTACCTCTTGATTGGCTCCCCCACTCGAAGGATCGTCGAAAGATGTCTGACAAGCTGGCATATAAAATCCTAGCCACCCATCGATATTTTTGACTAGTCCCCCAATCTCGAAAGACTCTTGAGTTATTTTTTTAGCTAGTGTTGCCCAGTTACTATCCGATAGGTATGATCCTAATTCGATAGCTACCGCAGCAGTTCCAGGAGAGTATCCTGTAGGTGCAATCTCACCAATACAAGTCTTAGTACTTAGTTGGTTATCTAGAGAGATGTTCAAACTCTGAATACAAAAATTTGCGACATCAAAAGCACCAGCAGCAGAAGAGGCAATGAAAGGCATATCTACTGATCCGTTCATTGATTGAGTAGTAGCGGCTGGATCAATTGTACGGCCATTAGTAATGAACTCACCAGCAGTGTCAGCTTCTCTGTATCCGTTCCCAGAGAAAGTGAAAGTACCGTTTATGATTTGTCCGTATTGGATTGCTAGGCTCATTGAAGATACTAACATTCCAGTGTAGATAATCGCTTTAGTCGTTAGATCGATGAAGGCTTTTTCTAAAGAAACTGAAATTTTGGTAGTTCCAATTTCGATTTTGTCTGCTTGCTCAATTCCTGTACCTACTCCGACTTCATTGAGAAGGTCTGATCCAGAAATATAAATTATTTCTGTAGTAGATAGAATTGATTTCACCATGATCTGAGTATTATTTTGAGCATTCAAAAATCCAGAAAGAGTACAGATGTCGCCTTTCTTTAAAGTTACTGGCCATGTTCCAGTAGCTCTAGTGACTTTCTTCAATGCTGTATCTATAGTTAAATCCACATTGATTACTGCAAATGTTTGCCAGGTATTCATCATTGCCGATGAAATAAGAAGCTCGATAACATCTTCCTTTGCAAATTCAAAGTTCAAATCTCCCCCAACATTTAAGCCAGTTAAAACTTGCCCAGAACTATATCTATCAGTTCTAATTTGCTGACTCTCTACAGTAGTAGGAGTACCAGACAAACTCTCGCTAATGAATCTTGCCGTTTTAAAATTTCCTGCTACTGGAGTTTCTCCGTAAACAGACTCTTGAATTAATCGAACACTTACTAAATTACTGCTGGACATATACCCTCTCTTTTAAAAGTTTATAAATTTCTATCTCTGTAGTAGTTCATATAAATAGAGCCAGAAGTATACCCACCTTGAAATTCTAGTGTAGCACCTTGAGCTGTATTTATAGGATTGACTTTTTCAATCACTACTTGCCCTAATCTTTGCGAAGTAAAAGCATCAATATAAGAATCGCCTCTTGTGAGGATATTGTCTATAGCTCCGTTCTCAACTGGCTCAACAATATGAATAAAAATAGCTCCAAATTCCCGATAGCATCCCTTTGTATTAGTGGCAGAAATAGATATCGTATCAATCCTGTCACCTATAAATTGGATAGCTATAAATTTGTCATCAGGCCCTATAGATTCATCCTCCATTAGATCGGAGAACTCTCTATACTCAGCAGAAATATCGATCACTTTCTCCGTAGGGAAAGTTGACGCTACAAAAGCTTTAACCTGATCTCGTACATATTTACTACTCATTGGATACCACTCTGAAAAACATAAATTAGTATAGAGGGATAGACATACTCATGTCGAGAATTCTCTGCTCTAGGAATGTTGAAATAAGACCCTGGACGAAACTCAAAGGCTATGAATACGTTCCTTCCATACTTCTCTTTAGCGGCTCTATGTGTAAGCCAGTAGACTCCATTCGGCTTCTTAACCTTTGGAATCACACCTCTTTTCTTTTTGCCGTTCCCTATTCGTACTTGTTTTCTCTGTGCAGTATTCCCATTTCTCTCTAATCGTCCTGCATAGTGTTGAAAGTTGACAAAATGGATTTTATCTTTATCTGTAAATTCTGGCTTATTGTCTAGCCATGCTTTTAGCTGACTTAAATTTTTTGCGACTTGAGTTCCATTTAAAGTTACTACATGGCTCTGTCTATAGGCCCCAGTATCAACTGGTGATCTCTCTACCAATCCTTGATAGATAAAAATAATAGCTTCATCCAATTTCAATTGGGCCACGAATTGAATTTTACCAAACGGACTTACACTTTCAATCTGAGCATTATATTTACCGTCTACAATTTGAAGAGGCTTTTTGGGAAATCCGTTCGCTTGTTCTTCTTGAAGAGCTTCTTTAGAAATTACGATCAGTGATTGTTTAAGAAAAGAAGTCATGTCTGCTAAGGTAACTGACCCACCTAGATCGGAATCAATCGTCCATCTAGGTGCTGCCTTACCTGGCTCACTAACTGTAATGTCAAGTTTAAATTCAGCAGAACTCATTCTGTTCTTAATCTCCACCCGAAAAGATTATTATCGCCTAGTCCGTATAAAGTATCTACGGCCCCTATGATTTCGACTTTACTGTCTAGTAAAATTCTGTCTCCTCTTCTAGGAGTGTCCATAGCAGTACCGTCTAAAAATCTTTTTGAAAGAACATACTCATTCGTATATTGAGTCATGTTTTCTGGAGACTCTTTATTCCTAGAATAGTTGGTAGGAGTTATCTGGACATTGATGGCCGCAATACTCCCCTTCCTATCTATCTGACAAGAAATAAACTTCTTCGAAAGTAAAAAATCAAAAGCAGATATAAGACTACTCATACTTTCTTCCTATCTGGCCTGTAAGAACTCTCTCACTTCTATACGGATCAAGTACGTTTAAGTATCCATTAAGGATAGCTCCAAATCTATTCTTTCTCTCGTTAGCATCTAAGGTATAATCGAAATCTATACTTAGTGCTCCAGGAATAGAAATTCTTTGAACGTCCCTTCCAAAATTTATATCAATCCCATTTTTCTTTTTATTGTAATTAGCTTCAATAATGGAATAGAAAGTATACATTACTGGAGAAGGTACTACTGCGAATCCAGCTACGTACTCTATTTCTAAAACATCTGTACCTTGGAGCCATAGCTCTGGGAATGATCTAGTCAATAAAGCATTATCCTTTTCAAGTAAATAATCCGTTATCGGAGTTCCAGCATCCTCTGTTATTTCAGTAATAGAGATAACTGGGAATTGATAAAGATAGATATCTTTTAATCTTTGGCATTGACCATCACGATAAAATTTTTGGGTGTAGGTAGCAGACTGAAATAGTCTTCCACAATACCCCTCAATACTCTCAGTCAGTAGTTGACCTTGCATAGTAAGAAAGGAATCGAAGTCCGTAGTAGTCTCACCTAAGTAAGTTTTTATTTCCGCTAGTGTTGCTAACATTATCCCACCCCATTAAATTTTTCTTTTAACGATTTACTCATCCAGACAATATCAAATTTATCAGATGCTCTCCAAAAATCTTCTGGTATAAATGTTAATTGGCCCATTCGTTCTCTAAGTTCTAAAGGAGAATTTGGGTCTACTTGTTTGTAGGAGTAGACAGCCAATTCAGAACAATAGAATTGAGTAGAGTCTGCACTAAACTCGTAGTCATATCCTGTACCCTCCATAGACTCCGCTATTCTAGCGGCCTCTTCCATTTGAGATTCGCTTAACCACTTTGGTTTTAAAAGTACAGCATAATCTCTAGATAGTAAGAAATCAATTAGGTCAGTCTTATGTACCCCTAATCCAGTGGCTTCAATAATATCATTAACTGAAATAATAGAAGCAACATGAGAAAAGAATCCTGGGATAATGGCAGAAGTTAATTCACCTCTAGTATTTGTAACCAATATCATCCCATTTTTCATTACTGACTTACAGGCCCTATAATCTTTAGAGGTAATTAACTTCCTAGAAAAAGGAAAGTGAATTTTTCCTAAGTGAGGGGATATCCATGCAGATAATTTTAAAAGTATCTTTCTCATCATTTCTCCTACAGGAATAGATTGTCTTTTAATCTTTGTACCCATTGTAATTTTATGTCCATTGTAATTATTGGATTCACTATGGTCATGATCGATCCCTGAGCTAATTCGAAACTAAGTCCATTAATCTCGTTCATAACTTTTTTACTTTCTTCTGAGTTTAAAAAAGTAACAAGGTCGTTATAAGTCCATATCCCAGTACGTAGTCTTTCTTTATTCTCTGATGCAATCTCTCCAATAAGAGCATCTTTAATCTGTGCTCTTTTCTCCATTGCAATTCTATCTTTCTCCTTTAGAATGATAGGCTCATAGGTAGAATATATTAAAGCGTACTCTTCTTCTGTTACTACTATTGCATTTTCAGGAAGAGGACTTCCATCGTTATGTACCCAAGAAGTCCATGGACATTCTGGAGGTAAGTTAGTGTTCTCAGAATTTCTAGATTGATCTAAGTAAGCTATCATTTAGTATTCCTTATAAACCATATTCGAGTCTATGTTCACTCTAACTTGAGTACCGTTATTTTCTGATCTAAATTGAGGATATATTATTCCACTAGATGTTGCGGTAAATACTCCTTCAATCTCTGCACTATATTGAGTACCTGTAGCACCAACACCCGAACTAGTTACTACTCCGTTTATCGCACTCACTGGGCCACAGTATTTATTGGCTGTACCAGCAGTATTAGAGATAGGGGATTCCACCATAGCTCTCAATAATCCAGTAGCCGTTCCTCCCATTGAGAGTCCGATACCTGTATTAACATTGTTAGTATCGAATAGCAGAGTAGCTTTAAATCTATATCTATTCCCATTTACTACTGGTATCGCTAACTCATTTATAGTTACGAAAGTAGTGTTAGAGGTATTGGTTAAAGCTACCGTTACAAAGGAAATTACATCCGAAATAATTCCATCTAGTTTGTTTTTATCAATAGCACTCATAAACCCAGCCACAGCACCAGTAGCCAATGCGTGGGCCGATCCACCTGATCCAAAGTGATTATTTAACTGTGATTGGATTTTTCCAAGGGCCACTAGTATAGAGTCCGTAGCTAAAATTGCTGAGTTAGTAGCGAAAGAAATTCCTGTTAATACTGTGGAAAGTACGGTAGCCGCAAAATCAGAAATGGTACTTGATGTCTGAGTACCTGTATGATTTGATCGTGATCTATTAGCAGTATCCCTAGCATTTAATTGTGCAGGGGTCTCATAATTATTTGGATTAGAAGCATCGTATTTTGCGTTCAAGGCCACTTGTGTAGCTGTGGAAATTGGCTTGTTCAAATCACTAGTATTATCCACGTTAGTTAACCCTACCTGTGCTTTAGTTACACTGTGGGGATTTGCGATACTAGATATATGTGAATCTATTTGTGCGTGGGAATTTGTGCCCTTGTTTTGTAAGTTTGTATGATCTAGTGCATTTTGAATTACACTTAAAGAAATAACATTTCCTGAATCATCATAGGAAACATCAATAGTAGAAGTATCAATGAACATTGCACCTACAATGTCCTGTACTTGTTCTGCGGTAATTCCAGTAGAGTAGGTTTTTACCGTACCCACCTCATCAATACTTTCAAGATTTCCTGATGTATTGACATAAATTTTCACCTTATTTGTTGAAGGTATGCTAGGTGTTACCTTTTTAGTAATTAGGATATCAGACATAATTCTCCCTCAATATCTAAGCTTCCATTTATCTCAATTCCATCTACTACAATCATTTGTTGATCCAATGGTATTGTAATTATCTTATCTGTAGTAACTTTTTTTATAGAAAAGTTTTTCTCAGGGGAATAACCTGCAAAGGAGATAGCTTCGAGTAAATCCATTTCAACTGGAAGTTCATACTCCACACCATCTTTTTCTAAAATTGCTACCTTTACAGTTCCCATTTAACTCTCTAAATATGGGCCTCCATTTGTCAGGAGGCCCATTAGTATTCGAAAAATTATTAAGCGTTTTTCTTTACGTTTGCTACTTCGATATGAAGGTCTGTAGCATTTTTAGCAATACCTACACGCCATACGTAAGCCCCACCACCAGAAGGAATTGAGCTTGATAAAGCCGATCCTGTCCAGTAGTAAACATCTCCAGGAGCAGCTCCAGATAATACTCCAGTAAGTTTTGTATCGTTTGATAAAACTTTAACAGTTCCAGCTTCCGCTACAGTAGCAAGAGCTACACCTACTGCGAACTCTGGACTAGTAAGAGTACTAAATTTAGATACAGTATTTGGCCCTGAGATATAAACTAAGTCACCTTTAGTTACACCACCAACACCGACTGTGTACTCTACCCCTTGCTCTGTTAATTGAGCAGCTAGGTATTGTAATCCAGCTTCTACTGTATCAGTAGGGAAGTATGATCCTGCATCTGCAAGAGGGATGTCTGATGCTGATACTTGCCCAGCTCCAGTTCCGAAATCAATCATAGTGTCTTTGATACCCAGAGCTTTAACTCTCAGTGTGTCTACGTTAATTTCTACAGAAGAGTTATCAACATTCACTGATAAAACACCAGAAGAAAATCCAAGTCCTGCACCAGCAGCACCAGCATCTATTCTAATATCGTTACCCACTTTTACTAAACCGTTTGAAGCTGTAGTAGCTTCATAAGACTTAGAATCCCAAGAAGTACCATTGAATATATAAATTACAGAAGTCTCAGCATCAGATGAAACGTGTCCACCAGCAGTAGGTACTGTGTATACCCATGCAGAGCCATTCCATTCAGCAATCTGATTATCTTTTCCGGCCCATGCACCTGTACCTGTACCGTTAATTAAATAACGATCACCAGCAGTAGGAGACCCAGGAGGAGTTAATAATGTCGCAGATAGAACAGAGTTATACCACTCGCTACCAGCAAAAAGATCATCAACATATTTCTTGTCAACAATTTGTTTGTCATCATTGAATGCTGGGTGAGTAGCGTATGATTGAATCCCAGTGAAGGCTCTTGTTCCAGCTACTAAAATATATTGAGTGTGGTCGTCATCACTCAATCCAAGTAAAGCTCCGTGATCTAAATCATTGTTCAAATCAACAATGTCAATCAATGAAGCAGATAAGTATCCATCGACATCTGTCTTAACTGGCTTACCAGCATCAGCAGCACCAGCAGAAGAAGCAATGTGCTCGTTCTCTCTGAAATATCTGGCATCGTGAATATGCTCATCAGCAGCATCAGTACCGTCAATTAAACGACCTAACTTTGCATCTGTTAATTCATTGTTAGCCGTAAGGTACGATAGCATCTTAATACTATCTGCTGCCTCTGAATGTTCGTTATTAAATCCATCAGTGTTTACGTAGAGAACTTTAATCTGCATATACCCTCCAAGGTGTGCTTATAGTCCGTTATTGCCTTTTTATTTCACCAGAGATTGGATCGTAGCCCATAGGCTCTGAAATATTTAATCCGTACTCAGGCCATATTTCTTTTTTATAATTAGTGAACTTTTCAACACTAATTTTATATTTTTGATCTTTACTAGCAAGTAATACTCTTTGCTTCTCAATTTTAATTTGTAAAAGCTCTAGAGACAACAACATATTCCTAAGTGATTGCTCTTCTAGTGCCATTGATAGCTTTGCGTTCTCTGTATCCCTACTAAAAACCTCAAGATATTTTAAGTGTTCATGGGAAAGAGTATCTTTTATCACTGGCTTTACTTCTTTTACTTCTTGTAGAGGAGTTTCGACTTTACTCTCTGTATTTAATTTTCTTTTAATTTTGCTTGTCGATGCCATGTTAAACTCCTAGGGCTACTGGTTTTTGAATGAATATTAATATGTCTCCACCACCTAGAGACTTTCCGATATCTACTAAGAAATTTTTAGTCGGGCTTGAAGGTCTCACATCTGTTACTCCCCCAGCATCATCTAAAAATATAGGTACGTTAGTTCCAAAAATATTAAAGATGCTGTCTGTGATTATCCCCAGAATTAATATCTCAACATCATCCTCTGTATCAGCATCATTGATGGCCATCCCTAATACGCTGGCAGAATCCATATCCAAAGTAGGATCGGCAAGCTCTACGTGATCTGGTGACGATCCTCTTACCAATTCCCCACGGAGAATAGGCTCAGAAGCTTTTCTAGTTATTACTACAGTAGAAGCTTTACCTACCGCTACGGCTGGAAGTAATGAAGGGTGGATTGTCCCAGATGAAGTAGTCATTACTGGAGAGTTAGGAGCCGCTATGGTTACGAACTCGCTAGAGATAAAAGCCTCTGCTTCTTTTTTAACTCCATCAATGTCCGTGTATTCAAATTTTTTCGTCACAGTCTCACCACTCTTTCGCCTTTTGCGAATAAGAATTTTGTAGTACCAAAGGACTGTCCTAATTTTACTTTAACGTGTCCAGAAGTAGTCGGTACAGTAGGAGATAGTTCTCCTGGATTTACATTGCTTAAGTAGTAATCTAATGAGCTATTCAATCCTACGTAGATAGCAGAACTAATTCCAGATACTCTAATATCGCATTTAGTAGAAGAGGATTTAGATTCGACTAGTCCGATAACATTGGAAGTATTATAATTATTGGCCAGAGCATTCACAGCTATTTCTACAGAATTTATTATTACAAAGGCTCCCACAAATACTGATGGGTCACAGTCAACATCTTTTAAAATTGATGTATCTGGGAAATCTACAATTACATCTACTTCTTCTGGAGTACCGTCACCTAAATAATCATCTAAGCTCGGCTCAACATCAGAAAGTAGTGCCCACTCTGACATAGGTACTCTAGGTTTTACTGTTACATAGTCACCTACAAAATTTACTTTCTTTGCAGTAGTGGTGACAATATTTCCTTCATCTTTTATCGTAAGGTCTACAGTAGAGGGTACTTGAGTAACTGTTACTTTAGCTACTCCTCCTCCCTGATCCGTTACGACTACTCCATCTCCTTCAAAATTTATATTCTGGAAGTTACCTAGTACTGTTCCTTCATCAGAGATAGATATTTCGTTCGTCCCACCACCACTATTGGGAATATCTATATTTAACGTATCCCCTACTGGGGTGAGGTTAGCATTTCCTGTAAAATTTATTTTACTGAATGTACCTTTCGATACCCCATCTTCAAAGTACTCAGAGGGGTCAGCAGTACCGCCACCGCCCGAACTTCCTCCACCACTTATTACTTGGTAGACGGTATTATTTTTTATTGGAACTAACATTTTATTAGTTCTGATTACTGACCCATCAGAGAAATAAAATACTAAGTTGAATTCTTCCTTTTGGGATTCAATTCTAACGTCTTCTATGAAAGGAGCATCCTCTCCTTTTTCCCCTCTGAGGCCCATGGCCCCCATCGGGCCACGCTCACCGTCTCTAGCTATCGCATCCTTACCATCTCTACCGTCTCTTCCTGGAAGACCTGTTTCACCAGTTAGGCCAATCGGGCCTTTTGGGCCTCGCTGTCCTCTGGGGCCTCTAGGTAATTTAGCAATGTCGTCATCGGTAAGGTCACTAAATTTTAATTTTAGGGATTCAATTTCTTCTATGGAGAGATCAGAGAACTTTATTTTTAGTTGATCTGGAGTGGGTAATAGGTTTTTTATTCTATCTTCGTGCTCCTCAAAATCAAAGTCTCTACCATCTCTACCTTTGTCCCCTTTATCTCCTTTTAAAAGATAAAGTTCGTCCTCTGATAAATCTGATAGTTTTAATTTTAGAGAGTCTTTTATGGAAGTTACAAAATTACGTAATTCTGTATGTATGGAATCTTTATGTTCTTCAAAGTTAAAATCTTTTCCATCAGCTCCATCAGCACCGATTTTACCTTCTCTTCCAGAGTGACCCATCGGGCCTCGGAGTGATTCTATTTCGTCTTCTGATAAATCTTGAAATGTGAATTTTAATTGATCTTTGAAATTTTCTAGGCACTCGATAATAGTATTTTGAATTTCTACTTTATTTTCTTCGTAATCAAAATCTTTACCGTCTTTTCCTGGTAATCCTTTAGGGCCGATTAGTTCTTCTTTGCTGGGTAAATTAGATAATACGATTTCAGAGATAGCGTTTCTATGCTCCTCAAAATCAAAGTCCCTACCATTACGTCCTGCAAGACCTCTAGGGCCTTGAGTAGTTTCAGGAGGAGGAATTTTACTTATGGCCTCACTTATTAAAGCATCAATAAGGCCAATTAAAACTAATTTATTCAAAACAATGCCCTAAATTAATCGTTGGCTTTCTTCTTTAGATAAGCTGTAACCGCTGTCTTTAATTCCTTGTCATCCAGCTTACTCTCAGAAGTATCTTCTTTAGTGTCTGCTGGGTCTTCTTTTTCTGGGGGAAGTTTAGAAACAATATTAGCATCTATAATTTCATTCAACCTTCTAACTGGAGTTAAGTTATTTGAAGCTACGTAGTACTCATCCCCATCTTTGTAAGGTGCTCTCCCTTCTTTCTCTCTAATCTCGTTAGAAGAGATAGCTCCGATATTGAAAAGTCGAGTGTAGTACTGAGAGCGTTTGTCCATGTCTCCACGGAAAACATCATATAGGTCTAGCTCAGAATATTGCCCACCATATTGCCCACCTAAAAGCTTCATGTCGATTTCGGCTTCCCAAATTCTTGCCCATGTGTTTAGAGTGTCAGTAGCTACTTCTAAGTTATTGTGTTCAATGTTATTGTATGATGAGCTGTCCCCATCATAAAGTTTTGTAGGAGGAACACCCAAAAATCTGGCAATCTCAAGGACTCCAAACTTTCTACTTTCCAAAAATTGAAGAACATCTGGAGTAATATTTAATGGCTGGAACTTTGCTCCTCCTTCGAGTACAGCAGTCCCACCTACTTTAGAGCCTCCATGAGCAGCTTTCCATTGATCTCTTACTCTTTCCCCAGCCTCTTTAGATAAAGTGCCTTCAAACGATAAAAGACCGCTTGGCATACCCATATTTCCGTATAGATTAGATGCCATTTTGTCAGCATTTAAGCTTATCCCTAAAGAATCTTTCGCATAGGCAATTACGCCTTGCCCTAGAAAACCGTCTTTAGTAAACATATTTCGGATATGCAAAATATCCCTAGGTCTGATATACGAATCTTCTCCAGATTTAACAGTAGAGCCTCCGACTATTCGATACCAAAAAACTCCATTGGCATCTCTCCAAGGAATTACATCGTATTCGTGAATAGGCCAGATTCCTATCGGTCTACCTAAAGAGTCCCTTTCAATCTCAGCATAAAAATTCCCATGTAGAATCGCTGTAGCCGTGGCCAGTAGCTTAAATACATGGGCATTCATTTCTGCATTAGGGGATACGTTCAAAAGTTGAGTAATCTTATTATCGATGATCTCATTCTTTTTA
>OFRG01000472.1_pt1 | contig 15595 bp, 13 predicted proteins | sample 1543071 | NCBI WGS metagenome assembly OFRG01 (sample SAMN07774222, study PRJEB24372) | wastewater metagenome | isolation source: WWTP Verbania (Effluent) | place: Italy: Verbania | collected 2015-12
GGTTCTCTTATTATTAAATACAGAGGAACTTACACAGGTGGTGGAACTATAACTACTACTGGCGGAGCTGCGGGTACAGGTGGTTTAACAACTCAACTTGGTGCTAATGGTGGTTCTCCATCTGGTAATGGTTGTGGTGGTGGTGGTGCAGGTGGTGGAGCTACATATGTAAATAATGGTTCAAATGGTATTAATGGTGCTTCAAAAACATATGGTGGAGATGGAAAATCTGGCGGCGATGGTGGTGCAGGTGCAAGTGGTATTGCTTACTTAGAAAAAATACAAAATCTAATATAAAAATATATGCAACTACAGAACCCAAACTCAAACACACAGCCTTACATGGGATATACTTCGTCGTCTCTCCCAGCAACTGTGACAACAACTCCTGTAGCGCCGACAGCACCGGTTACCGCGCCACAAGAAGCACCAGTTACTGCCAACTCAACAATCTCAAACCTTTACGGTACACAACCAGACACAGAGTATGGCACCTATCTTAACGACCCACAGTCTTACGAAGCAACAAGAGGTGTCTCAGAAGAAAGAGAGAGGTTAAACTTAGCAGGTGAACTACAACGTCAAATCGATGCAAGTAACGCTCTCTACTCTCAGAAGCTACGAGAAGCTAAGATACTCGGTGAGGCACGACTTGGAGCTACACGCTCAGGCGAACTTAACCGTGGAACCGTTGGTGGCAACGTAGCAACAGCGGCTACTGATGTAACAACAAACGCAAACACCGGAACATACAATCAGATAGAAGAGCAAAGAGTGATAGCTGAAGCTGGCATCAGGTCTATGATGGAGCAGAAGGCTCAAGAGAGATACGAAAAGAAGAGTCTCGCTATGTCCGGTAACCTAAAAGACAGAGTCGCATACCTTAAAGGACAAAGTGCTGAGTCTAAGACAAGGGGTGTTGAAGTTGCTGATTATCTTATTGCTAATAATGTAGACCCAACAAGTATCACACAAGAAGAGGCGAAGAAAGCTGGCACAACACTAGCTGAGATTAAGAATGCTTTCACCATCAAGCAATACGCTGACAAGCAGAAAAAAGCAGAAGAAGCTAAGAAGATAGCTGATGCAACAGCAGTACGAAAGGCAGAGCAAGCTGATAAAATTGCTTTCGAACAATCCAAACCTGTGAGAGTCTCAGAAGGACAGAGAATGTATGAGCGTGACCCAAAGACAGGCAAACTTGTACAAGTTGCATACAATCCTAAGACATACGCACCAGTGGCAGATAGTGGAGCGACAGGGAATCCGGAAGTTGATGGATGGGTTGCTCTTATACAAAAAGGCGAAGCGTCTATAACCAATGTCCCAGCGGCACTTCGAACAGCTGTGGCAAACGGCCTTTCTCAGTCACCACGATTCAAAGAAGAAGTTCTCGCAAACCTACAAATCGTTAATGCGGTTCTTAAAAACGCTGGAGCAATATCAGGACCTGTTCAGTCAGGGCTAATTCCGTTTACAGAAGGAGCTACAACCGGTAATCAATATAAACAATTGAAAGGTCTTCTAGCTCTTGATAGTCGTGAAAAGTTAAAAGGTTCTGGTGCGATATCAGACTTTGAAAGTAAAACGCTTGAACGCGCAGCAAGTAGCCTCGGAAGAAATCAGAGTGAAAAAGATTTTGAAAACAATTTGAAAAAAATTAGAGGAGTATTCCAATCAGCAGCTGGTATGCTAGCCGATGTAAGAGTTACCAATCAGAACGGAAAAGTTGATGAAGGAAAACTAACAAGAGATGAAATTAACGACGCTATCAGTCAAGGATTCACAGTAGAATATCAATAAAAATATATGGCATACACTTTCGGGCAGGCTTCACAAAAAATCAATCAATCACCTGTCGACGTAGAGCCTGCTTTGGATGCGTCTTCAACTCCAACTGGTTATACTTTTGGTAAGGCATCTCAGAATATAAATAAAGTAACCCCTCCAGCGCCTCCACAAGTTTCAACAGGAAGAAAGACCGCTGAGATATTAGCACCATCAACAACAGCTCTTTCTGATTACGTTCGTGCATCGTCAAGACTCAAGTCAGGAGAAATTGACTTCATGCAGAAAGAACGTGAGGCACTCATTAGTAGTAAAGACCCAAAAGCTAAAACAAGAATCAACGAGATTGATACTGAGATTGCAAAAGTTATTGCAAACGCTGATAAGACAACCGGTCAGAAGGTTGGCATGGCTATTGGAACAGGTATTGAGATGAGTGGTGTGGCAGAACTTGCAGCGCTCGGTGGAGCTGTCGGTAGATATGGAGTAAGAAAAGTTCTTGGTAAGGCAGCCACAGAGGTTGCTCCAAAAAATATGTACACTCCTTTCGCTAGTAGTAAGGCAGCAAACTTCATCACAAAGGCAACCACAATTGCTCCAAAAACAGCAGCAGAAGAGGCGGCATATAAAGCATCATCTCTCGGGAGTAAAGCAAAGGTTATTGCAAAAGACACAGCGAAAATCATGCCAGAAAGTGTTGGCTTTGGGTATGGTTACGATGTCTCTATGGGTCTTCAAGAGGGTGAGGGGACTGAATCATTAAAGCCAGGAGTCATGACAGCTATTGGTGCGGCGCTTCCTGTTGCTATAGGTGGCACAAGATTAGCAAAAAATGCAGTAGTACCGTCAAAAGCAAAAGCAATTGATTCTCTCGAACAAACATATGCGGACCTCATGTCTGGTACAACGCCTGGTAAAAAGAAAATATCAAAAATAGAAAAGAAGACAGAAATGATGGATAAAGCTGGAACAACCGGTAAGACACCGATGAGAACACTTGCAGAGGGTGGCATTATACCAAAGCGAAATGGTCCAAAATTGGACACGTTTGACCAAGCGGAAGAATACAGAAGTGGCATCACATATCTTAAAGATGCAAACAAGCAAGCTCTCGAAGAGGTTGGTCTTTCGTCACAGCTTACTAAGTTAGACGACCTTGAAGCATCCGCTATAAAATATGCAAACTCACAGAGAAATATTGATTCCGGTCGCGCACCAAAAATGGTTAAAGAGATACAGAAAGAGTTTGAATATTTGCGAGAAGCATATCCTGAAGGTGTTATTCCTATTGGCAAGGTTGATGAAATCAAATCCGCACGATGGGATAATGTTTTTGGCAACAAGGGACTTATTGATGCAGATGTTCTTAAAAAGGATAGTGAGTACGCTATTGCGAAAGCGATGCAGAAGCATATAGAAGAAGTTGCTGATGTCGCTGGCAATCCAGAGGTGGCACAACTCAACCGAGAGATTGGTGACCGACTTGAAGCCGCTAAGTTCTTGGAAGACTTGAATGGTAAGACAATCAAGGGAGGTAGACTTCTCAAGTACATGACCACAGGAATAGGAGCAACACTTGGGAACACTGTTCCAGGAAAGATTCTTGGTGCGCTCGGTGGCAACTTAGCAGGTGAAATTATTATAGCGACAAACATTTCCGGTCCAATAAAGCGCTTGATACTGAGAAATCTTAGCAAGCAAGACCCAGCAGCATATACAAAAACTATTGCATGGTTAAGCAAGCAAAAACTTGATAAAGAGACAAGGCTTCTTCTACCTGCTCCAAAAACAACCATGATGGGAGGTGCTGATATTAAAGGAAACAAAATATTACCTTCAGGACAAAAGGTAGCTAAACCTTTAGAGTTCTTACCTCAATCAAAGTCACCAAATAATGCACAGACCACGAAAGCAATAAGTAATGAGGCTATCATGCCTGATAGTATACCACTCACAAAGAATACTGTTAAGGAGGATATTGTTGATAACCTCGACCATCTTAGTGAGAAGGATAAGTCTATTGTAGAAAAGTGGCTTAACTCTAACCCTGACGAGACAGAGAGACAGTTATACAAAGCGGCTAAAGATTTTGATGATTATATAAACGCTCAATATGACCAAGGTATTGATAGGTACAATGGTGTCATTAAATATATTGAAGGTGGAGCTAAGAATAAAGATGGTGTTCTTCCAGAGATGGGTGTTACTAGTGGTAAAAACAGTAATGGCAGAAAGATGCGTGAATTTGTTACGGTTAAAGATAAGGATGGCAAATATGTAAAGAAGGAAGCTAACCCATTAAAATTTCAGAAAAGAGGTGATACATTTATAGAAGAACTCGGTTTTAATGACAAGGAAGAAGCACAAGACTTTATTGATAATTTTAGAAAAACCATAGAACAAAGAGCTATATCTAAAAAAGACCTAGCTTCTTTCAATAATCCTGCGCTAAAAAACTCTTACGGAGCTGTGGCTGGTATTCAAGTCGATGAAGATGGCAATGTTACGTTTAGTCCTGAAATGGCTATGCTTGGTATGGTAGGTGGTAGTATGGCAGGGAAGATAAACAAAGGTGGGCTTCTTGCTAAGGGTAAACAGGTTATAAAGTCTACTCCTCTCCTCGCTAAAGAGAATCAACACCTCGCTAAAGCTAAGGAAGCTCTCCGTGAAGCGAAGGGTATGTCTCCAGCTGATATTATGGCCAAGCATCCTGACATCAACATGAAGCGTGATGTACCTATCACGGATATTCGTGGTAACAAGGCTACTATCCCAGCAGGAGAAGCGCTTACACCGTATGAACTAAAGGGCAACAAAGTCCTCCTCCAAGATGGGGAAACATACGTGGTATCAAAGAATCAGTACGCAAACATCAAAGGTAATGCAATAAGTGCAGAGAAACCTAAGAACTTCTTTCAGGAGTTTGTTGATAATAAGGTAGAGGAGACCGTTAAGGGTGGTCCTGATGTAAATTATTTTGAACAGGTATCGCAAAAACTATATAAAAAGTCATTTGATGATTTATCTAATGAGCAAACTGCAAAAGTTTATTCAGAAATAGATAAACAAGGTTTAAAAAATAAACCTACCAAATACTCATCCTACACCCTCCCTGGTGGAACAAACTATAAGGAGATATTGATTAAGGCACCAGCTAAAGAAAATCTTAATTTACCACCAGAGCCAAAAGAACTAACAGAGTTACCAAAAGGTTTTATCGTACTTCACGATTCTAGACCTAGAGTTGCTGGTAGAGAGTATACTATTATTCCTGAAAATCAGGGACACGCTAGAACTTTTATAACTTCTGACGCACATCACGGTTACTATCCAACACCAGAGGAAGCAAAAGCAGCAGCAGTTGCTCAGATAAATAGACAAGCAAAACAAGAGTATTCTAGTCTTGTTAGAGGTATGAAGGATAAGGGTAAGTTTATATCCTCTCACTGGTCAGAAGACCCTAATGTACTCTCTCATATAAGAATGGCAGACCATAAGTACAACGATAAGAAAGTTGCACTCCTTGAAGAGATACAGTCAGACTGGGCTAGAGAATCAAGAAAAAAGGTATTTGACCTAGCCAATGAAGAAGATTATAATCCTGTACCTAATCACCCACTCCTCAAGAACTGGCAGGAGATGTCAATTAAACGTGCCTTAAAGGAAGCAGTAGATAATGATGCAGAATACTTCGCTTGGATAAATGGAGCACAAACAAAGGCACGATATAACTTATCTAAGGATATTGAAAACGTAAATTGGGGAACAAGTAAGACTTTTGATGTTGGGCCTGGTGGAACTAAGGGTGTAAAGTTGATACCAAAAAATACAGCAAATAGAATAGAGTTTAGTATTGATAATAACGGTGTTATTAAGTCAGTTGAAGATGGAACACCTGTAGGTTGGAAAGGCAAGAAACTAGACGAAGTAATTGGTAAAGGTCTTGCTGATAAGATTATGGCAGACGAGTCAGGCAAACTAGCAGGAGAAGGGCTTAACTTCGGTGGAGAATGGGCTGAAGCTCTCTATGACAGACAAGTGCCAAACATTGTAAAAGACCTAACAGGAGCTAAAGTAGAGACGTTGGATATGGGGTTGCCGGTAGGAGGAAAATCAACAAATGATGTAAATTGGGTAGATTTATCTAATGGTAAAACAGTTAAACCTGAAGGCTTAAAGAAAGGTATGGAAATATCAGGAAATCCTAATGCTTCTGAAGGACAAATATGGGTAATTACTGAAGTAGGGAAAGACGGTAAGTTTAAAGCTGTACGAAAAGTTATATTGAATCAGGCAAGTAGTAAAGATGTTGTAAATGTAAATGGTCTTGTTGATAATATAAGCACACAGGTTGGGAGAGAGAACTTTTACAAGAGACACGGTAAGTTACCAGAAAGATATTTTGAAGAAGAAATGGCAAAGAAAACAGAATCATTTGACATCTCTACTCCAAAATCAGCAGGTCAAATGGGTATCAAACTTACACCTGAGATTAAAGCTATGATTCGTGGCGAAGCACCAACAATAAAGAAGTCTTCAGGTAAGAGTCCTTTTGGTAAAGCTATTGTTGCTACTGGAGCCGTTATTGGAGGTGCCGGTTTAGCCTCAGCCGACACCAGTGACATTAAGTTTGGTGAGAAGGATATCAAAGAAACAAAAATAAGAATGGGTAAGTATCGATACGAGAGAACGCAAGAGCCGACGATGTTTGATGGCGACGCTCTCCTTAAAGCGATTGCTAACAACGAGACCGGTACCGCGACTATCAAAGACCCATATTCTTTCAACAAGTGGAGCGACCCAAAGGCTGGACCACTATCAAAGTATGGTAAGGACTTAGGCAAGTACCAGATAACAAGCGCAAGGCTTAAAGAAAAAAGTAAGCAGTTTCTTGGTCGTGTCGTAACCGAAAAAGAGTTTCTCAGTAGTCCAGAACTTCAAGATAAGTTTATCGAGAGACAGATACTATGGCTCAAGAACCAAGGCTTAACACCGGAGCAGATACTTGCTGTGCATCGTCACGGTTGGGGAGACCTATCGAAGAAAACAATTGAAAGAGCTTTGAACGAGAGAAAGAGCTATGTTGACAAAGCTGTTTCTTTCATTAAAGAGAATAAAAAGATATAATAAAACTATATGCCTCCTGATTCAAACATAGACCCATTACTTCTTCAGAATGATGAGCAAATAGAGTTGCTTAAAGAATTAACTTCCACTCAAGAACAGCAACTTGTTCAGGGTGATGAGATATCAACCACACTTTCTGAGATAGCAACGGATGCTGAATACGCACTCCTTCAACGAGACGAGATTAAGGGGGCTCTTGAAGATGTTGTTAAGGCAGTTAAAAATATTCCAAAGGTTGAGATACCGGAAGCGAAAGAACCACTCGAAGAAGTATCTGTTAAAAATTTCCCAGACGTTCAAAGAGTTGAAATAACAAATCATCCTGCTGAAAAAGACGATACAAAGCAGGTAGAACTTCTCGAAGGAATCCTTGAGGAAGTAAAAAAAAAAGAACAGTACACCTACGATATTGAAGTTGACTCTAACCTAAAGGAGCAACTTCGTGGGGAGCAGGGTGTACCGGGGAAGGATGGTGTTGAAATTACACCGGAGGAAGTGAGGGATAAGCTGGCTGGGTTAGAAGGGGAAGAACGTCTTGACGCTTCAGCAATTAAGAACCTTGACTCATACGTTAAAGAGACATCTAGTCATAAAGGCTGGACACGTGGAGTAAAGACTGATACAGGAGGCGCGACAAGTAACATAACAGAAACGTCTAAGACACTCACCTTTAACTTAGACGGTTCACTCAACTCCTGCACCGACTCCGTTGGAAGTGAGACTATAGTATACACTGTTGGCATCCCATCATCGGTGGTGGGAACAGGGGTGTATGTGAACAAGACACTCACCTACACCGATACATTAGATACAATAACACTATAAACCATGCTCTCCGTACTTATACCAGCAAGAAATGAAATATACCTCGAACAAACAATACAGAATGTTCTTGCAAACGCCCGTGGGGATATAGAGGTACTCGTCATGCTCGACGGGTACACGCCAGACCCACAAATTGTCACAAACGATGACCGTGTACAATTCTTTCACCACGAAGAAGCAAGGGGTCAACGTGCTTCTATCAACGAACTCGCTCGCCACGCAAAAGGTGAATACATAATGAAACTAGATGCCCACTGTGCGGTAGACGAAGGGTTTGATGTGAAGCTGGCACAGGATTGTGAATATGACTGGACTGTTGTACCAAGAATGTATAACCTCGATGTTCAGACGTTCGCACCAAAGCTCCACAAAAAAACGGATTACATGTTTATCGGCATGAACGAGAAGGGAGAACTCCGCTCGCAATACTACACGGGGCAAGAATGGAAGAAGTGGCACGCAAAGACGGAGGAAATTGACGACACCATGGGACTCATGGGGCCTTGTTTCTTCATGCACAAACAGCGCTTCTTTGACTTGGGTGGATGTGACGAGACGCAAGGAGGCCCCGCAGGGTGGGGACAACAGGGGATTGAAGTGGCTTGCAAGGCATGGCTCTCGGGGGGGTCACTGAAAGTAAACAAAAAAACATGGTTCGCTCATTGGTTTCGGGCAAGTGATGGAGGGTTCCCTTACGACATAAAAGAATCAGACATTCAAAAGACGCGCGAAATGTCCAAAGAGTTGTGGCTTGGGAACAAATGGGGTGGGCAGGTACGGAAGTTTGAGTGGCTAATCGACAAGTTTAAACCAGAAGCATGGAAACCTGTTGATACTACAGAACAAGAACGAACAGACATGCAGAAGTATTTGTACCGCAACATCCACCTCAAAAACCGTGACCCTCGGTGGCGTGGACTCAAACTCATCAAACTCCCTTCGGATATTGTCCTCTATCAAATGGTGGTGTGGGACAAGAAACCTGACTTCATTATAGACATCGGGACAGCGTTCGGAGCTTCGGCAATGATGTTCGCTGATTACCTTGAAATGACGGGGAAAGGAACGGTGATAACGATTGACCCCAACCCTCGTGGTCCACTTCCTGTTCACCCACGGATTATCTGCCTTGAAGGAGACTCAAAGAGCGATGACATCATCAATAAGGTAAAGGAGATTGTCGGAAGTGGCTCGGTGATGCTTTCTATTGACGGGAATCACAAGCGCCAACAGGTGAAATGGGAGCTGAAAAGATACGCAGACATCGTTACCAGAGGGCAGTTTATGGTCGTAGAGGATTGCTATGATAGGAACGGACTCCTCACAGGTCCTGGCGAAGCTCGTGACTGGTTCCTCAAATGGAACAAGCAGTACCGACTCACCGACTTTGACCGAAGGTTTATATGTGGATTTACTAAAGACGGGTGGCTACTAAAGAAATGAAAACAATTATTCACATTAGCGAACCATCACTTGACCCGCAGATAGCGGAGATGTGTAGGAAACAGCTCAAAAAAGCGTGTGGGGATAACCATATCATTTCTGTTAGTCAAGTACCACTCGACCTTGGGGAGAACATCTGCGTGGGGGACATTGGCAGGTCGTGGCTCAACATCTATAAACAGCAACTCGTAGGACTCAAAGCCACAAAGACAGAGTACGTCGCCATAGCAGAACACGATGTGCTATATACACAAGAACACTTCGACTGGACTCCCCCGAGAAACGACACGTTCTACTACAACGAGAACAACTGGTTCGTAGAGTGGAGGAGGGAAGAAATGCGGGGTATGTACTCACGGTGGCCGAAACCTCGTCTGGCTCTTTCACAGCTTATCTGTTCACGGGACTTGCTCATTCAGTCAATCGAAGAACGGCTACAGCTTATTGAGGGTGGAATTAAGATAATGAGAAAGCTCGGAGAGCCAGGGGCTTTCCCACCGAAAGTCGTGGAGGCGGCACGAATCGCAGTTAGTGGGAAACCTCATCAAATGCAACACTTACTCGAAGACCACCTAACAAAGTTCAAATATGAGACATTCAAGACCGTTCTCCCCAACCTCGACATTCGCCACGAGAGTAACTTCACGGGGGCGCGGAGGGGGAAGAATCGGACATACGAACTATTCCCGTGGGGGAGGTTTAGTATGGAGATGGTATAATTAAATAATATGAGTATTTTTATCAACGGATTTTATAAACACGGGAATCACGCACTGATGAAGGCGTGTGAACTCCTCGGACTCCCACAGGACATCTATCCCAATCACATCCCTTTCGATGAAGGACTCCCGAAGGATGTGACACACCACCTCTTTATTAAACGTGACCCCAGAAATGCAATCATCTCTGCACTTCGATTCCAAAATAAGGACGTTACGAGTGGAACATTTATATCCTATTTCAGAGAGTTCTCCTACGAAGGGAAAAAGGGCAGTTATATAGAAAACATAGCGCCTTTTGAGCCGTGGCTTACCGACCCAAAAACATTCGTTATCCCTTTTGAAGATTTGGTCGCAACAGATGGGGGAATGAGAGCCATCGCAGAGTATCTCGGAGTACCGTACCTCGGTGGATTTGACGCACTCCCAGGACTCACAAAAACGTGGACAGGAAATCTCTCTAACTTTGCTGATATATGGTCACCAGAGGTGGAGAAGATTTGGGACGCAGAGGGTGGAAATGAATTACTTAAAAGATGGGGATACTAATATGATTGTTGACCTTGTACTCAAAATAGAAGAAGTTACCAAAGTCGATAAGGTCGAGAATGCGGGCACATTCAAAAGTGGCGACGTTATCTGTGTTGCACCGCACGGACACGAATGGTCGCCCTCAGAGCAGGCTGTCAATGTTATTGTCACTGCCGATTTATTCCCTTCAACCATTGATGCACTTACATACAGCACCACCATCATTATAGATGGAAAGGAAGGACTGAAACGAAGAAAATACGGACTCAACCTTTCTGCCGTAAAAACGGAAAAAGTACGAAAAGCTATCCTGTCAGAAAGTGATATTCAGTCTATGGCGTACTTAAAATAATATGGCTTCATTTACTTGTTCAAAGAAAATCGGGACTTCACAGGTATATACGTCTATTGCAACGTGGGAATCTGGTGCGCCTGATAACCTGACAACCGCAGAACAATCCGCCGCAGGAACTTTTGCGGTAGCAACCTTCACACAAGGCGAAGTCCTTAACTTCGTTGGTTCAGGTGCGGTTGGAAAGTTTCTCGGGACAGACAGCACGGGAGTTGGAACGGGAACTTATATCCAGTATGGAATAACCTCTGGGAACCCTGCCGCGAGTGACGTAGTAACAGGTGCGACGAGCGGGGCAACGTGTATCCTTTCCAGTAGCACGGCTGATTATGTCGGGTGTATATGGCGAGGACTTCTACTCAATCAAAACTTCAACTCGACAAACGCAACGGTGCTTACCGTTGCTGGTGGAACGGTGAGTTCGACTGCGTATAAGGAACTGACCACTGATACGGGTGCGAGTTTTAGAGACAATGCAAACGTAAGAACGAACGCGCTACGATACAATACGTCAAACGGTGCGTCTATTTCAGGGGGTGGAAATTATAATCCGCTCATTACCGTATCAGAAGACTATTTTCGCATATCAAATATACAGATTTCATATACAGGGAATACTGCCTCTGACCGTTCTGCGTTTACGACAACAGGTACGAACGGAACGATGGATTCGTGCATTATTTTATATGCACCTACACAAGCGGGTAACTCAAGTTACGCAGCCGTAACACTAAACCAAACGGGACACACAATTAAGAACTGCCTGATTTATAACGTATCGGGCAATTCAGCTTCTTTGGCTGTTCTTGCGCTTGGAGGTAACTCCTACATTCAAACGGTACTCAACTGTACAATTCTTTCTCTTTCTGCCATTCCTGCAATTCGCGATAGGTATGCAAGTGCATCAGGAGTCATAAAAAACACAATTGTTCACAGTACGAGTGATACCGTTTTCAATAAAATTAGTACCTTTACAAACTGCTATACAACAATAGCAGAAACAGGCCTGACGACAGTTGCGTATGATACGTCTACGGGTACAGGATTTGAAAATATAACTGCAGGTTCTCTTGATTTTAGAATAAAAAGCACTAGTACACTAGTAAACGCAGGAACCTCAACAGGAACTCCAACGGTAGATATAACAGGAACAGCACGAAGCGGGAGTTACGATGTGGGCGTGTGGGAGTTTGTTACTAGTAGCTCCCCGTCCTCGTCACCGTCGAGTTCTCCGTCAAACTCCCCCAGTAGCAGCCCGTCGAGTTCTCCCAGTAGTAGTCCATCTTCAAGCCCCAGTAACAGCCCTTCGAGTTCTCCATCGAGTAGTCCTAGCAACTCTCCAAGTTCCTCACCTTCGTCGAGTCCGTCAAGTAGTCCCTCGTCATCACCATCCTCAAGTCCATCTAGCTCACCAAGTTCTTCTCCCTCGTCGAGTCCAAGTAGTAGCCCAAGTTCCAGTCCTTCTAATAGTCCTAGCAGTTCACCAAGTAGTAGTCCTTCAAGTTCACCCAGCTCCTCACCATCAGCAAGTCCTAGTAACTCCCCATCCTCGTCGCCGAGCAGTTCACCCTCAAGCTCACCGTCAGGTGGAGTGTCTTCACCTTCGTCATCCCCATCAAGCTCGCCTTCAAGTAGTCCTAGTTCTAGTCCATCGAGTTCACCATCAAACTCTCCAAGCTCGTCACCAAGTGCAAGTCCATCAAACAGTCCCTCATCAAGCCCGAGTAACTCTCCGAGTAGTTCCCCCTCGTCAAGTCCGAGCAGTTCACCCTCTGCTTCTCCTTCTTCATCTCCTAGCTCATCACCAAGTAGTTCTCCCAGTAACTCACCGAGTAGCAGTCCATCATCGTCACCCTCCCCTAGCCCCAGTGGTGCTCCCGACTACGCAATCAACCCCAACATCTTCCTTCAGATGGGGCAGTTGGCGTACCAAACGACAGGACTCACTATCCCCACATGGAATACCGCAAGCCGTCCAACAGGTCGCCTCGGTCTGGTAGGATTAAACACAGACACCAACTTATTAGAAATATATAACGGAGCAACGTGGGTAGCTAGATAACCACGCGTACCTTACACTTAAAAGACATGAAACAAGACCTCGAAGAAGAATTGAACAAAATAGAAGGAAGATTAGATAGACACCTTGAAATCTACGCGGAGAATGGTAAGGAGTCAAAACGTGTAGCAGATGCACTTGAGAGACTTATTGAACACTCTAAGGAGAGAGATGCAAAGGTGGACGAGATGTACGAGTTCTTCTCTGGTGGTTTGGTAGTTAGTCGAGTGGCAAAGTTTACTGGCACCTTCCTCATGGCATGTGGTGGGGCTTACTTAATGTTCAAATCTATACTCAAATGAAACTACTCCTACAGCATCCTGTCAAGGATGTACAAATTAACCAGAAGTTTGGTGAGAATGCTCTCCCTCTCTACAAAGAGTTAGGCATGAAGGGACACAATGGTATTGACTACAACGCACCAGACGGTACTCCTGTGCTTGCTTCTCACGATGGCACCGTGACCTACGCTGGTCTTGATGGCTCTAATGGTAACCTTGTCGTCATTATGACCGACACACCTTTTGAATATGGAGATGGCGAAGCATACTTTAAGACACTCTACGGACACCTAAAGACTGGTACCTTCAAGGTAACTGCTGGCACCAAGGTTAAAGCTGGACAAGTGATTGCTCTTGCAGATAACACTGGAGCTTCTTCTGGGAGCCATCTTCACTATGGCTTGAAGCCGATGCAGAAAGGAGAGAAAGATTGGGAGTGGTACAACATCGACAAGTCAGGCTACAACGGTGCGATAGACCCTTCTCCTTACCTACCAGAGCATCAGGAGTTCACGAAGACACTTACTATCGGAGACGTAGGAGATGAGGTGGCTAAGCTACAAGCCTTCCTCCTTCGTAATGGCTACATGAAACCAGTGAACACACTTGGCTTCTACGGAGAAATAACAGCAAAAGCTATTCTCGACTTTCAAATAAAAAATGTCAACCTTTCTTACTATGAGAGGTATGTTCTACGTGGTAGAAAAGTGGGTCCAAAGACTTTAACAGCACTTAACAAATATTAATATGAACAAAACAAACACAGACCTTCTTCTCTTTCTCCTCTCTGTAGGGCTTCTTACCTTTACCTACCTAGGTCTCACTGACCCCAAGGACTTCGTTGCCTTCATAGGAATGGTAGCCAGTTACAAGTTTGGAAGGTCACAAGCACAAGACAGAAATAGAGACCTTGAGTAGTTGTAGGTGGCACCTATAAGAGAGAGTCCCTCCGCCACCGCCAGTTCTATCACAAGGAGTCTCAAATGAGTAAGCGTGTACCAAACCCAGCGTTACCAATCGACTACACACCAAAGAAAAGGGAAGTTGTAGAAAACACAATTCCTCCACTACCTCCATGCCTTCACTGTGGCAACAATATTACCGATGGGTTCTATGGAAGGTGGGGCAACGGTGGAGTATGTTCTAAGAACTGCAACATCGAGCAAACCAAAAAGCCACGTTATCCTCCCCCTTCCCTTGAGTTTCTTCAACAACTGGAGCAACAAGATGACCTCGACTTCGACCTCGACTACCCCACTTAAGTGCTATCACTGTGGTGGAGAAATTAGGGGTGGTTACTTTACAACCTTCCTTGAGGGGGTTCGTAAGGACTACCACCCACGTTGTCAACCTCGCTTCTTTTACACTGAAAGGAGAAAGCCATGTGGAAAGCAGTGATACTCGCCACGACTTTGTTCTGTGGCACCGTCTACGCCTTTAACCCATCGGTTGAACTCAAGGAAGCAAAAATCCTTGAATCAGGGGACTGTTTCTTCGATGACAAGATGCTCAAATGCTTCCTGTTACAGAAGGGAGAGAAGTTGTACATGGTTGCTTTTGACAAGGAAGGTCTGTACCTCGTTTTTCTCGTCAGGGAAATCAAAGCACAATACGAAGAAAAAGAGATGCTTCGTATGTGGAAACGGTATCGTCTCCGTGACATGGTGTAATCATGTACACCGTTCGCCACAAAGACGAGGTCTCGTATTTCCTCCAGTGGCGGTTGTGTGTGAATTGCATGAGGATGTTTTGTCTTAATGTAAATCCCCATGCGATGATGTCACACAAGGGAATGATTTTTCATTCTCACATCAGGTGTCCGCCACTCAAGAAACAAATGCCTAAACTCATCGGAGGTTAAAGTGATACTACTCTTAGCAGAAGCCATCAAGCGTAGTGGTGGTGACGAGCTTATGTTCTTTCAAACAGCGTATTACGCAATCTTCAACAAGCACCACGATTGTGTCAATGACGTGGTACAGTGGAGACTCCACGCTATCGTGCCACCCTACATCAAAAACTATCTAAGGAAGAAGTATGACGTGTAAGACAAAGTCCCCTGAAATATGGGGACTTACTTTTTGTAGGCACTTTTAATAACCGTAATCGCTTCGTCATAGAGACCAAGCTCGAATAGTTTTCTTGCTACTTGTTCTAATTCTTCGTTCATATAAAAAAGGTACAGAGGGCCGAAGCCCCCTGTTTAGTATAGCTTTGCGAGCAATACTATTAGTTCCGCATATTCAGTAACACACTTCTTGTGAAAGCTGTTACCCTCTAGTTTTTTAAGGTTCTTTTTGTGGCACCAGTCAAGGTGTGAATCAAGTGAAGACCACACCTCACGGATTGCCTTATTCACAGCCTTAGCCCGTTTTTTCTTGTCCATGCTAACTCTCCGCAAACAGTGGTCGTTGTCCGACAATGCCATACTTCGAGTGAACAAGGAAGTACGCTTGTGCGGGTGGCTCCG
>OFRG01000474.1_pt1 | contig 15497 bp, 29 predicted proteins | sample 1543071 | NCBI WGS metagenome assembly OFRG01 (sample SAMN07774222, study PRJEB24372) | wastewater metagenome | isolation source: WWTP Verbania (Effluent) | place: Italy: Verbania | collected 2015-12
TGCTTACATCTTTCCCAATCTCTTTCTCATATGCCAGTGCTTCACTTCGCGGCACTAATGGTGTCGCTCCGCGCAAATCTAGTAGTTATACCGCTGATTAGACTTTTTCTTAACCTTGACGAATCGTGAATGCGGATTAAATTGGACTATATTAACCGCGCAGTACTCCACCCTATAATCGTCTGTGACGCTCTTGATTAGCCCTATCTTGTACGGCTTGTCTTTGGGGGCTGCTACAATCATATAAGTAATTGAAGTCGATTCTGAGGCATCCTGAGCGATTACAGACCCCTTCATCATAAGACAGCCTTGTTCAAGTTCGTCACATCTAAAACATTGGCCGGCTAACGCCTGTCGTAAGAAAAGTAGATTTGGTTGTTTTGCTTTACTCATAAGTTCTCTCTTAATCTCATACCGGACTTAAAATGGTATCTCGTCGTCCCGAAAGTCCCTAAACTTACCACGTTGTAGGCTGGCTAAATCCTCTTGGAGCACCTTTTTGTTTAACCGGCGTAATTGTTTAGCATAGCCGCTCTTAAGCTTATTGAAGTGGGCCTTAGTTAATGGTTTTTCAAGATAGCCCATAATCTGATTAATAGTGCATTGCTCAGTCCAATATCCGATGTTAGTATCACGACGTACCGGAAATAAGATATCTCCCCTAGCCATCTTTGCAAGTTCTTCTAAATCCTTATCGTCAGCCAATTTAAAGAAAGTGTAGAGATAGCGACCGGCCCGATTAAGTAGGTAGAGTCCAGCGGCGATTCCGCCAGTAGCGAGAAGGTTATCCAGTGTTTGAGGGTCCACGGTCATGAGTACATTCCCTAAAGAGTGTTTTAAGGTGTTTTAAGATAAACTCTTATGTACTAACTACCTGCTAAAGACAACCCACAATACAAACACAACTAGTAGTAGTTGAAACAGCCCATCAACGTCAATGAAACCCATAATACCGGCCTTTGTAAGTCGTTTCGTAGTATGGGGTTATGTCGCGCCCCTCTTCCTCTTCTTCTAACTACCCCCTAAACTTCCTTCGCTGCTTATTGGTGTAGCCGTCATATGTTCGTAGTCGATTAGTAAGCCGTTCACCACCTCTTGCTTAGGCTTGTCCGGCTTATACCATAACTCGTAGTCGTTCCACTTATTATTCATCCAGTCTAGGGCTTTGTAATCTAAGTAGTCGTGCTGAGCATTAGCTGTATCCGACCGCGTAGAGACAAAACAGGGGAAAGATGGCGGGCGTCCTATATGGGCCAGTTTTACGCCCGCTTGTTTATCTAGTTCGGTAACGTATTGTTCGAAGTCTTTAATGTCTTGGAGGAATGTGAGTTTCATCCCGGTAATCCCCCTCTATTCTCCTTACGGTAAGTCTCTACCGCCTCCTTGATATTCTCGTAGTTCTTTAGGCCGGCCTCAACCTTAGATGTTGTCTTTACTGTATGTCGGTAGTCGCCAATGAATTTGTTGTAATCCTCAATCGTAATGTAGCCTTTTCTCTTAATTTTATCTTGAATGTAGCCCTGAAGTTCATACTTCCCGCCATGTATGGCTTCGCACTGAAAAGTTCCTATCCTAATTAGTTCAGCTAGTCTCCTATTGGATACTGGTTTGATTTCAACGTAAATTGCATGGGTGACTTTAGCGATTATTACGATTAACCCACCAAAAAACATTATGGGTAACACACAGTCCATCTATTCACCCTCGTTAGCGTGTTCGTAGCTTCCATTTACTTCTTCGGGCGGCGCAAATCCTAAGTCCTGTAGTTCCGCGCCCGCGTCCCCAAACTTCTTCTCTTCCGCAATTATCTCTATGAGGGCGGCTACTGTCTTATTAAACTTAGTGAACCTCTTCAGCTTCATACGGAACGCTCTACATCTATCCTTTAGTCGGTATACTGTGGCTCTGGATATATTCTCATCGAATTGTGCGTGAACCTTATGTTGGACTTCCGGGATGGTATTTGACTCATTATATATCTTAGCAAAGTCTTCCAGCGACACCTTATACTGGCGGGACATTTCTTTCTCCTAACTTGGAGTGGGACTGCACGCCGACCCTGGCGAAGCAGCGAAGGAAGTATATGGGGGGCGATGATAATAGAGAGGATAAGGTAGATAGCCATAGTTAGCTCAACTTGTTATGTAGTAGACTCTTAGGGTAGATTTGCTAGTTAGCCCGTAAACTTACGAAGGGCATTAAGGAAACTGGTTAGGATGCCGGGCTTGGTTTCAGCATTGGCGTGCTTACTAATCTCAATAGCCTGTCCCTGTTTGGCGGCTTTCTCTTTTGCGCCTTCGCCCGTATAGCAATGGCCACTTTCGCCGAACTTCCAGCCCGATTCCCCGTCTTTGGTGCAACGCATGAGAGGCACTTTAAGTCTCCTTTTCTGAAATTCGATAAGACCCAATTGTTAGGTGGAGATGGTTACAGCTTGATAATCCCAATAACTCTCTTATTAGCTGTAAGTTTTCACTCTCTACATCCAACCAAAAGTGTAACCCATTTGTATAGAAGATGTTGTCATAGGAAAAGTCCAACCCTTGGCCCCTAGCTATATCCCAATCCCTACAAAGATGCCGTTCCTCTTTACGGACGACTGATATGTGGCCGCCCCAAGTAGGTCGTTGAATCTTTGGAAGGGAATGTTTGGCATAGCGGAATCCGAGTAGTTCGGCCGAAAGAAGCCAAAGGTAGTAGTTGGTTAGTTCGGGGTCGACCTCTAGATAGGCCCAGTTACGGGTATATCTTAGCCGGCCTTGTGCGACAAACACAGGAAATTATTCTTATGTTCGTTGTCAAACGCTTGGTAATGTTCAAGAGTGGCCGCGTAGATAACTACGGGCGTCCCGTCTGGACTGACGGCGGCAGTTGGCTTGATTTGAAGGCTATTGTCAACGTAGACATAACCATCCTTCAGATACTTGTTGAATTGCTCTGTGAATGACCCCAACTTAAAATCGGAAATGAATACTTGTCGGGGAATCCTAACCTTAATGTTTGGTTGTTCTGGCTGTTTTTCTAAGTCCACCTTCGAATCCTTCCGTATGAATGGGACTAGCTTAAGAATTTTTACCCAACACCAACTTAGAATCTCACTCCCATGATTTGAAAAGAAAGTGACGTAGACAGGGAGGCGGACTTTCGCCCACCATCCCATGAGTTTAGCTAGGGCGGCTTTCACTAGTTATTCTGGCATGTGTTGTTTGACGGCCTCTTTAGTGGCACTGTCCATATCGGACGATACGGCCTTAAAGATTGCGTCAAAGTTAGAGAGTAGTTCCTGCAAGCCCTGTTTGATTAGGGTGCGAATGCTTTCAGGAACGGACGGCGGGAGCGGGATTCGGTCGATGTTGTTAATAACGATTGTGAGAAATGCTTTGACAGCCGACTTGACGAAACCGGAGGCTAGTAAGATACCAAGCACTCCACCTAACGATTCTACTACGACCTTTTCGGCCACCACTGGGGTTTCCGATTCTGAGGCCGTGTTTTCTACTGAGTCTTTAGACATTACGTTCTCCTAAGTGTCTTTAAAGTGTACTACCTTAACTTACACCATAGCTAACGATTTGCTCTTCCTCTGTTTTGTAGTGTTCTCCTAGTGCAATTATTAGTTCAAGATAGCCGCAATCATTCATGTTCTTCCAGAGTTGGTAGACGTCGACAGGCAAGCCGGACTCCTTAGCTTGCTGTTTAATTCCTCCTCTTATTACAACGCTATATGAACTTCCTTCGCTGCTTACCCTAGCGGGCTTGCGTTAAGTACTTACCCTACTTGGACTTACGGCCGCCACCCTTCTTTGGGGCCTTACCACTCTTTGTACCACTATCGCTCTTGGCCTGACTGTTTTTCTTCTGGCTTTTCTTACTCGTTCTGGCCTCAACCCTCTTAATGCGGTCAGCAAACTGCACGCCCGTAAGCCTCTCAATCTCGCCCACTAGTAAGGTATTGCCCTTGAGGCGGTCTGGAACGGTTTTGTTGAATACTTTTGCTACGAACTTAGGGTTGGAAACTGCTTCGTGGACTTGACAACCTAGCTGGTAGTAGCTGTCCCGGATACCTTCCGGTTCGTTGTCAAACCCGCTAACGAGTGACTTGACGTTGGCCTCTTCCAGCTTGTACTTTTTGGTGAGGACTTCATCATAGGCGGATTGAATGTCGCCCTGGTCTAGAGTATTGTCGATGTGCTTTCCTAGTACCCCAGTGATACACCCGCAAGCGACTTTCCGGGGAAGCTTACTAAGGTCAATTTCACCTTTTTTGTAGCCCTCTTTAAACACCTCATAAGTCTTACCACGCATCGGATACGCGCCCAATTGCTCATATGCCTTTAGGGCGTCCCGGTAAATCTTCTTCTGGGTCTTGTCGAATTGGCTTAGGTCCGCCGCCATTGCGCACTCTCCTTATAGAGACACCATCTCTGTAAGATAACCACCTTGGCTATCCTATCATTCATCAAGTTGATAGAACATTTACAATCGAGAGATAAGCCCGTCATGCTGAGCGAGCTAAGGTGAGCGTTGGGAGTCAAACCCAACTTACGCCGGCCTACCAGCACTCACCAAAGGTTCCTAGAAAACCTTCAGGTTGGTTTACGCGCGTCCTTCCCGCTTGGCGATTTCCCGAACCGCGTAGGCATGAGCGCCCCACAAGCTACAAGCGATGCTTGCGACACCACCGGAGATAAGCCCACCGATAACGTCGCCGCCCATGTGCCACGTAGGATTGTGCGAGAGTGAGGAACCGATACCGTAACCAGCCGCAGTCATGCCGGCCGTGATGATACCGCTTGAAGCCAGAAAGACGACGGTGCCGGCCGAAAGTTTGCCGATACCGTTGAAGGCCATTCCGAGGGCCTTCTTAGAACCGAACTTAACACCCTTCCAGCCCGCGAACAAAAGGCCAAGGTAGATACACAATTCCGTAACAGAGTGTGAGCTACCCGCGAAACCGGACAACGCGCTCCAACCACTCTTAAGCAAATCCAAAACTGGGTCCATACGACTATCCCCTAATAAGAAACTCGGAACACCAAAGACACTAAGTACACCGAACAAGAACAGATATTTCAGACGAAAGATTCCAATGGGGCCTCCTTTCCTAGTATCTCGACCCTAATAAGTTGTCCATCCTCGTAGCCCGCAAGTGATTCGCTTGTCTGATTGTCGCTAATGTCATCTCCGTTAATGCCGCCCTGGAAGCCGCAAAGATAGTCTTCACCGATTCCAAATAGTGACTTCAACCTATCATGGATAACATCTTGAAAGTTTTGCTTTGGCCTAATCCTACTTGGGTCGACGCCATTACTAAACGCTAGTGCTGCTAAGGGACAGCACGAAGCCGCCCCACTATTAATGTGATAGTTCTTACTGTCGTTCCAGGCCGTATTAGCCACGTAAAAGTCCGTGCAGGGTTGGTAGGGCAATTCGAGATAGGCCAGTTTGACCATCTGTACTAGGCTCTCTGGCGAATCTGCAAGTCTTTTGACCACTTTCAACCCCCATATCTTATCAAATTTACAGTGAAAGTCAAACGCTTTTAGTGAGACATTTCATCTGATTGTACGGTACTGTTTTCATCATCTATCAGTAGGCGAGGCCCACCAAACACTTCGGAAAAGCTAACTCGGTCGTTTTCTGGTACTGGTAGTTCAAGCCACGCATCCCTAACTTCATCCGGTATATCGCCGTCTTCATCATCATATAACTCAATTTGATTACCGTTTACGTCGTATGCGTCGACCATATTAACCCAGTTGTCGTATCCACCCTCATCATTGTATTCAGGTGTTGTTTCCACCACCAAATAACTAACCAACTCTGGATTGGGGTAGAACCTCTTAACATATTCGCGGTACTCTTCTTGTTCTGCCTTCAACATCTCAATGTGGTGGGCGTCACTAATTTCTTTACGGGTCGCCTGCCGAATGGCCATCAGTCTTCCTTTATATATAGAGTGAGATTGGATGTATCAAGCGGGATTACAACATCCTCTAGAGGGTCATTAGTTTCATATTCACTAAACGGTAGGTCATGTACTGCGGTAAGTACCTCCCTTTCCTTACCTTCTTTTGGGTGGATAACCTTTCCATTAGAGTCGTATGCCAGCGCCGCACTTAACTTATTGTCGTAGGTGCAGTCGTTGTACTCGGAATTTATAATGAGGTAGAGTCGGCTTACCGGCCTATCGTAGAACTTCTTAGCGAATGCCCTATATTGTTCGAGGTTGTGGCCCCATTGTTGTTTGCCGGCCGACGCCAGCTTGATTTCCTCTTTAGTAGCTTCTCTGTATCCCACTGGATTTCTCCTTATGTTGATTGCCTTAGTTTGCGTTCCCTATACTTTAGTACTTGTGCATGGCTAGGCGGCGAACCTCTCCCATTATTAAGCCAGTCTTGGTACTCCATCAAGTCAACGTAATCTTGGAACGTCGGGATGAAATAGCCGCCGAAGTCGTCTAGGACGTGTAGCTCGGCTATTTGGGCTGTTGAGATATTTAACCCATCAGAGTTTGTTATGGTCTGGCCGAAAATCTTCGGGATGATTAAGTTAATTCCCAACGAATGATGAAGCAAACTTCTTCCCGAATTTGTAGCCACACTTGACTTATGACAATCCATCATTTCATTAATGGCTTGATAATCAGCGGCCTGACCGCCCCACTTCTGGACACACCTCTCGCTATGAACATATGGCTTCACTGAGTTAACTCCACTTGCAACATGTCCGGCCTTAGCCACTTAATACGGTCGATTAGGTCGTACAGCCAGGGCCACCTTTTAAGCCAGTGCGGCACCGTCTTGAACTCTACCTTACGCCAACCTTGCTGTATATACGTATTGATTATGCGCTGGCGGCTCTCATCATCTAAGCCGTCGAAGCCGCAGTATCCCAAATTGATAGTGTAGACGCCCGATTCATTTTCAACCCTACTAACTAGTCCACTATCAACATACTGGTACAACTCTTTACGTAGATGTTCCTGTCGTCTCTTGTAAGCATCCTCTATTGATTTGGGGCCTAGTGGCACTTGGTTATCTCCAATCGCAGTATGTTATCTTTAAACTAACACGCCAGCTTGACAGTCTAATGTAGCATTTTGGCCGTCAAAGTCAAGCAGAAAATCAACAATCCGTAAGATTTAGTGAGAATTTTCGTAGCCTTTGGAGAGCGAATTTTCTACCAACACCATAATTTGGCCATCATGTTGAATTTTATGGTCTAAGTATAATGGAATGGACTGCTCAACTTGCGGCATAACCCAAATAGGGCGTCCTGGTGGCCTCAAGGCGGCTCCGAGGATGAAAGAGAGGGCTAGACCCATACCGTAGATTAAATGGCGCATATCGTGACTCCATTCTGTTTGTTAGCCTTCGGACAGCCGCGAGAGAGGTATATGGTGTTAGGGTTTATCTGAACTTATCCAAGCTATATTGCTTGATGTTTTCAACCGACTCTTCTTCATCATTGAGCGATTCTAGCTCTTTATACTCACCCATCGTAATTATGCCGTCTTGATATAACTCTCTGAATCTAGCCTGAACTTTTGAGTCCGGTCTTGTAATAGCCCTACTCATAAATGAATGTAGGATGTGGGTAGTAGTGCCACCTATTTGTCTAGACATAGCGATATGATTAATACTTACGCCCGCAATGACTAATAAACCCATTATACAACTAATTGGAATCAACACTATATTGATAAAGGATTGCATTTCACAACTCCATCCGGTAAAAGGCCACTTAGCAGCCTTACCTATCGCTTTTAGCCCACTCACTAGTAATTTTACCGGGTCCACAGGCGGCCTCCTAACCTTCCTAAATTCCCTAACTTAAAGCCCTATAGGAACTTCCTTCGCTGCTTAACAGATTTCTCCCCCTAAGCCTGGGTCATGCTTAATTGTGATATAGAGCATATAGCCTAGAAATACGGCAAACGGAGACGCTATCAGTAATGCCCTACATAATCTATATTGTTCAGATTCATCAGAGTTTGTAGAATAGGTTAGTGTGGCGTCAGGTAATTTTACGGTTTTGATTGGTTGACTATCTGACTTAGTGCCAGACACCATACCTACCATCATAGCAGATATGAATAGAACGATTACCGTAAACCCATAGCAATATTTGATTATTTTACTCATGGATGTACACCTTCAAATTAGCCTTACGGGCCTTGTTAATCATGTCTTTGGTCCCTTTCGAGTCCGGCCCCGGCACGGCAATCAGAGCCTCCGCATACTCGGCCATTCTCTGATTTCGTTTAGGCCCCGCTGACGGCCCCACTTTTTTCCACTCTTCCCGGCTGACGTAGAACCTACTTCCGGTCGTAGGAATGCCGTGCTCGGTCGCCCATCTTTCGCCTAGTTTATCAACGCCGTCACAGCCACCCGATACTACTTCGGTGATTTCAAAGTCTGATTGCTCAACGGCCTTACAGACGACTACGTAATTGTGGATGTTGCGGCTGCCGGCTATAATAGTTTTCAAGCCAACTCCAAGTAAGTTAGAGAGAGAGGTAGTAAACTAACTGAAGTCTGCCCCGCTATAAAGTCAGTATTGCTCCAACTTTGGGTATCCAAACTAAAGACTGAGTTGGCCGCTAGCTCTTGGAACTTCCTAAGCGTTCCACCGCCCGTAACCTTAATGTTGTTGGTCTCGTCCAGTTTGTTTAGGATGAGTAGGCGTACAACTCTATCTTTGATTGAGGCTAGAGCACTCACTGACGGCGTAGACTGGCTCCCAACATAGACGTAGCTGTCGTTAACTAATTTTTTATCGGTAGTAATATCCACTTTAAGGAGTTGGCCATCTAACATTGGGGCGAATCGCTCATATAGGCGATACGTGTTAAGAGGTTTACGGGCCGTATCCAATAAGCCCCACACGTAGTTGCCCGGCGCGGACCATAGACTAGCATGTCTAATGGTTGTGTCTACTAGCATCGTCCTAAGACATTCAAACGTGTATAATGCCCCTAAAAGGGAATGGGCGTCGTAGTCGTGCTCGCCTTGTAGGGTGAATACGGGGGCGAACTCAGTCATATAAATGTCGGGCGACATGCGGTAGTTGGTCAATACATTCTGAGTGTACTTCACATCCTGAATGAGCATCTGAGGACTATTTAGCGTAATGGCTACGCGGGCCTTGTCTTCGGGCCAATCGGCTACGAAATATGGTAGGTAGCCAGTATGGATTGAGGCAAAATCAATCTTATCTAGAGGAATGCCAGCTTGCTTGAGCGCCAATAGGTAATTCCATGTAAAGCCTGCGTAGGGCGTAATCGGCACGCCGTTCATAAGGTCTGAGCGTACCGGCAACCCAATCTTTACACCGGCTGGCTTTGGTTGTAACAGTCGCTTAAGCAATGGAGTTATCACACTGGCGAATTGGGCCGCGTTTAAATCCTGTTGAGGCTGCGGTTGGTTTAGGTACGGCTCATTTCCAATCTCTAAGCAAATCGTCCCATTGTACGACTCACGAATTTTATCAATTAACGCTAGAGTGTCGTTGACTTTATTGAAGATGTTTACAGTATAGAGTGGGGTAGCGCCGACTGTTTTACATAGTTGTAGGTATTCACTCAGGCCGAAATAAGGCTTCTGCGGGGCATCGCCTGGATATGGTCTAGCTACAAATTGCCTATTAGCCATCGCCAAGTTGTCGTTTACGGAAGCCCGCCAATCATACGTTATGGATTCGGTCCCACCGGGATAGCGTAGCATCTTAGGACTGCACATTTTGACGCTATTGAGTGAGACGTCATTAAAGCGGATTTTGTCCGTAACATCAACAAGGCCGTCGCCATTGTCCTGCCATTGCAGATTTAGACCCTGGAACAGCGGCTTGGCCGGGAGGATGTTTCTCGTATTTACAATGATTGTTGAGTTAGCCATTTAGCTATCAAGTCCTACATGAGTTAAGGTCAACTTAGCCGGATTACTCTCTCTATCTAGAGTTAGGTTGTAACCGGCCTTAAGGTAAACATTGCGTAGGAAGTCTTCACTCTTACCGTTTAACGGGAACTTCTTAAAGTCAAACAGATATTCAATTACCGGCTCGTCTTTATGTTCGGCTAACACTCTACTAATATCTAGGATGAATGAGGGGATGAGTTTGGACTGTACCTGCTGATACTGTTCATGTTCGTGGGCCTTGAGTTTATCTGTCTGTTCGTCGATATAATCGTTGCGAGTCTTAGTCACTCGTCACTCCTAAAGTTATCTCACTGAAGCCGGCCGGCTATCCAACCCAACTGAAATACGTTGTAATTCGGCTTCTGCCATAATGTAAGCCCGCTTTTCGGCCGCTCTCTTAACCCCAACGTACTCAACCTCCCCATCGGGCATTCGCATGATTTCCAGGTAGATGTTAGAGGCGATTTCCCGCCACAAGTCTAGCTTATCAAGTTCGGCGTTAGTGTAGGTCCGCTCTTCTATCTGTACCTTCTGTCGTAACTCATTCTCGTTACACATTACGCGGGCGAGTTTCTCAACATAGTCGTATGGTTTAATTGCTAGCCTCCTCATCAAACAGATTGAATGACCAAACGCTATCATCATATGTCCAGCCTAAGTCTAGTAGGCGGGCTGAATCCCTAAACTTAATAGCGATATTCTGGCTTTTTAATAGTAGTTGGCCGTTCGTTACCTCTATAGTAACACCTATGTACTCAGATAGTAACCTTAACGATAGTAATAACTTGACCGGCATTTTGCCACACGTATGCTTTCTTTTATCGGGAGCGTAACCGCGACCTCAATACCAAAAGAGTAGTTGACCAACTAGCAAAAGTATACAACATAATGCGGCTAGCGTCAAGACAATTCCGAGTAAATACCTCACTCTGGCCTTAACCTACGATTCAAAATTATTGCAGGGGATTAGCCCAAGATACGTAATAGCGGCCACCGTACCTTCTTAGCTACTTGTAGGGTTCGTGGGTCTCCCCAACTATTTTGCATGAAGGGCCGCGCCGCGTCTATCTGTTCCTGAGTGGGCCAAACCTTGCTGTAGTGCATCAATAGTGGGTCTAAGTGTTTGTAGACGTCATCTAAAGTTAGTTCGGTAACAGTACCAATTGAGTCATCATGCCGATATCCTCTACCTCTTTTGTTAATGTCGTCTAGCTTGTAGAGGTAAATCATATTGGGCTTGTTTGATTCCAAGCTACTCTTACGGAATACTGATTGGTAACGGTCGTACTTGAAGTACGCCCCCACCCTTAAATCTTGGAATTTCTTACCGGTCGATATTTTACCGCTGATACCACTACAGAATTTTAAGAACTCCCCCATTGATAGTTTTTCGCATATAGCGTCACCAATAGGGTCAGGTCGGATAGCTGGCGAATTATCTAGAAACTCTATATAACTCTCTTTATAGCCGGATTGCGGCTCTACCTTCATCTTAGTAACTTCTGGAGTGTTACATACCCGGTAGAAGTCGCCGACTCGTAGGTCTTTAAACTTGATGGACATTTAACATCTCCTAACCTAAAATACGAGCAAATGACCGAAAGAATCCAACAGTAGCCACTTGTTTAGCTTGCGCAGATGGTATTGTGTCTGTCTGGCCCACCTTTGGAGTTAAGGCCCAGTAAATATCATCTAGTGTCATGGGCCGAACCGTGGCCTCTCTATAGAAGTAGACGGCACCCCTATGATGTATGCCGGTGCCCCCATATATCACAAGGCTATTATCTTCACTGTTTGGATTGGAATTATCTAAGTTGTTTGAAACTTTTCTATAGATAGATGGATTCTTTTGAACTTGAAAGTAGCTGCCTAATCCAAGTTCTCTAAAGGTTGTTAGTGGCTGTTGCGGCCCCCTACCGACGTCTTTACATGCTAATAGAAACTCATTGAGTGAAAGTTTGAAATAAGGTCCATGTTTGTAAGAGTTATGTTGTAGTATAGGAAAACCTTCGTTAAAGATACTATAGCTGTTTTCTTTATCTTTCTGGGTTTGTGCCTTTATTCTAAGCATACTACCTTCTACTTGATGATAGTAAAAGTCACCTACCTTAAGGTCGTCAAATTCACACTTTATCATCTATTGGTGTCCTTATGCTAGAACGGCTAGTATGTCATCCACATAATCCCTGTTATCCCTATAATAATTGATTGCCGCCTGGACGTCTGTAAGGCGTATACCATATTCGTCAACCAACTCTGCCGCCTTATGGCCGGACTTTAGCCTTTGAATTACGGTCGCCACACAAACCATACGGTTGCGGATAAAGGGGCGGCTGTCTACTACTTTAATCACCGGCCGGCTCCTTACTTGTCTTTAAGTGCTTCCCATTACCATTGTTTTCACTAGGGTTAGATACGGGCTTGCGCTTTAATACATTCTTTAAAACTTTTGTTGCTTCATCCAATAACTCAAGGCTTCCACTTTGATAGTATATTTGCGTAAAGTTACAGCTAGGACACTCTAAGCCTTGTGTTCGAGGTTCTAGGATGGCTTGACACCTTGGGCAACGGTAAGGCTGTAGGAGGTGGCACTGTTGGTATTTTTTCAGTTGTGCTAGTTCATACCTCTCAAACGGAACGAATTTCAACACTTAGGACTCCTATGGGTATATTTAACCCTCAAACACATATACGGTAAGTACATGCTACGTCCAGCCGCATAGGGGTTCCACCCCTAGACCCCGAACGCCGGCATCGTGCCGGCTCAGCCTAAAGTCTTATAGTCTATATACTTACGACATAGATAACTCCTTCGCTACTGTGAGTTAAGCCCGCTCTAGCCTAAAATCCTGAATATGGCCCACTTTGGCTTCGGCGGCTTAGCGGCTACCTCAGTCTTAGATGGCGTCGTTGTGTCAGTGCGGCCGTCGTGCCGACCCGCCAGACAGAATGGTAGAGTAAGACTACATAACTGCATAGAGTGGCTATCATGCGTAAAGCCACCATAACTGAATATACGGTGGAATCTGTCGTCAGCCGTCTTAATGTAATAGATAGATGGGCTACCTTGTAGGATATCGCCAATCTTGAATTGGGATAGGTGGGCAGCCGGCTGTTTATCATGTTTCCCCAAAAAGTCTAATTCTTTCTGGAATCGCTCTTTTGAAGTGCGATATACATTACCGCCAAATCGGTCGGCTGGTATCGGCTTGCTATTGCCCCACGAATTACAGAATTTCAATGGTAGAGCGCAGCCATCACCAATCTTAAGATAGATTAAGCCTTGTTGGTTATATTGGTCGAACAATTCACCAATTTTGAGGTGGTCGAAGGTCAATTGGGGCTTCGAAGATTGAGCGGGCTTAACTGATTCTGATTTCACGACAACCTCCTCCTTTTTGGCTGGAGCTGTTTCATCAGCCAACCTATGGACGGGATAAAATAGTGCAGTAACCTTATTAGCTTCTACTACAAAACCATGATTAAATTTACCGGTGCCATTATCATAGACACCCATGAATTTGTTATCGTCAATTTTGACAAAGTAGTTGTTTTTACAATAACTTTCACCGTGTAGTACATCCCCAATCTTAAATGATGAAAGAGGGCCGGCTGGTAGCTTGGGGCACTTATGAAGTTCTTCTAGGGACTTAAGGAAGTAGTCTTTAGAGACTCGCCATACTGGATTTGATGAATCACAGCCGTTAACAGTATGGCTCATCGGGAAATGATGGTCGGCAGTCGATAAGAATACAGAAGAGTGGTCAGACGTCTTAAGCCATAGTAGGCCGCTGTCTAGGCCGCAAACAGTATAAAGTTCGCCGACTCTCAGCAGGCCGAATGTCAATTTATCTGATTGTGTTACAGGGCTGGCCGGCTCTGTGGGACTACCTACCTTCTTATTGGTTTTCCCATATAGGGCCGCGCCGGTCAATTGACCCTCTTTGTACTTAATGAAGTCCCCATGCTCAATGTACGTAACCTTCTGGAAGTCGGCTAACTTATGGCCTTTGCATCCAAGATAATTGTAGGAGGGTGCTCCGTCCCTCCAAACCATGTGGTATATGCCATTGTCCTCTTGGTAGATTCGCTTGACGCCTTTGTCGCTTTGGAAGTAGAACAGGCGGGAGGTGGGCTTTAGTTCAAATTCGACAGCTTGTTTAAGTACTGTAACCGTTAAGGCCGAATTGATACTATCATGTCTATTGTTGGTTAGGTAGTGGGTACGACCATCTTTATGTTGAGTAACCTTACGGTAAGTGGAGTCTGAGTCAGTATTGAAGCGGAAGATGCTTCCAGGTTTGAGATTGGATATCATTAAATAATTATTTTCGATAGGAGTAGAGGATGGTACTGTCATAGGAGTAGTTTTATCACTCTCTGATATAGTAGACGGTCTGACAGCCCTAAGATACTGCGCACGAGTAATTGGTATAGCCATAATTCCACCTAAGCGAGACATTTGCCCGCGACATTCTGGTACGCCGCCTAGTATCTGTAGGCTAAGATTCTCTAGTTTAACATAAATGATGCTGGTTTTCGTAATGTTGTGATTGGTCGTAAACCACTGGCCATTTGCCATAGTATTAACTTGTTGGAATGGAGATAGTGGCTCAGTTGGTCCATCCCCGTATTTAATATGTAGCATGTTTAACAGGTCGTCGAGCGTCCGCTTATATCTTTTTTCATTGGAAGCGTCCGTAAGAACATTATCCACCTCTGAAATCCACATACACTTAGTATCATTAACCTTCATCCAGATAGAGCCGCCGCTAGCTAATTCGTAAAGGTCTCCAATTTGGAGTTGTTGGTACGTAACTAGACCGTCTGATTTAGCTTCTACAATAGATTCCGTCTGTTTAACCGGACGCAGCCTTCTTAAAGCCTGTAGTGGTGTCAGTAGGACAACCTTCTCAGTTGGTAGATATGGCGATATCTCTTTACCAGGTAAAATAGTACTATTACTTGGCTCCAACAGCCAAATACTGTTAACGTCGTCCTTGCCAGTCTTTAGAAATACCCAGTCAGTTTTGTTAGGACGACCCCACCAACCACCGGGCTTAACGTCTTTAAGTTGCATCTCTACTGGGGCTTCGGCTGATTTATCTTTGAAGACTTGTTCGAGATAGTCTAGAAACTCTGTCTGATTGTAGCACCGCCCCTCTGTCATGAGGTGGGGGCCGTCATGCCGCTGAAACCTAGAGTTATTTGTTCGATTATTAAACACTTCATAGGCTTGAGTGTCGCTAGTTCTTATGCAAATACTTGGTCTAAAATCACTCACTAGGTAGAAGTCGCCCGGCTTAATCGCTCGCTTAGTGCCAATAACTTTATCACTCATCCGTTAATCTCCTGTCTTTTGAGAGCGTAACCGCGACCGCAGCGAAGGGGTTTATGGGGCCTCTATAATCTACAACATTTCGAGTGGAAGTCAAGCGATTTTAGAACTTTGTCAACACCAAAATTGTGAGCCAATGGCCTAAAAACTAAGGGGGCCGTATCCAATTTAATACTGAATGTCTTCTACGGTATACGTCGGCATTCCGCCCTTATGTACGTCGTCCGGGAAGTTCCTCT
>OFRG01000476.1_pt1 | contig 15464 bp, 11 predicted proteins | sample 1543071 | NCBI WGS metagenome assembly OFRG01 (sample SAMN07774222, study PRJEB24372) | wastewater metagenome | isolation source: WWTP Verbania (Effluent) | place: Italy: Verbania | collected 2015-12
AAAATAAGAAAAAACCGCTTAAAGAGCCAGACCTATAGCATCTTCTTCAAATCCTCGACCATATCGACCGGGGTCGGATTCTGGCCATATTCCAGGGCTAGATAGTAAGAAGCGAAGTCTCCGAGCGCAATGCTCATGAATACCTTATTATACACGCTTCCTCCCTGCATGTCAATCATCTCAACGGCTATCCCCCGCTGCCGCATCAATTCGGCCGTCACATCGAAACGCCGGAGAATCTGCGGATGAGCCTCCGGATCGCGGAGCATCAGGATCGAAAATTCTGCCTGCGGATTGGTAAATCCGACCATTTCATTATGATTGAGCTCGGGAAAGAAGTTCCAAAAAGCGGGGACCTTCGCATTCTCATTGAGCTTGATCTTCCAGACCATCGCCACCGACTTATACTGAGCGGTCGCGTAGACCACCGGGGTCTTGCCGATGAGCTTCTTAGAGAGTACCTGTCCCGCCGCCTCGATTTCCGGCATTGCCTGCTTGAATGCCAGAGCATCCTGCAAGAGGGTCGCGGTCGTGTCCGGCACGAGCCCCTGATTCACCAGTACCTGGAAGAGTGATCCGAAAAAATACCCGGTCCCGACCCGCGGTTGAAACCCAGGCGTCGGAATCGGCAGCTTGATATGCGGGATACCATGCTCCTGACACATCGTCTCAATCTTGCCTCCACTCGAAAGCCCAATGCACGGCAACCCGTGCGCGAGAGCCTCTTCAAATGAAGCGATCGTCTCTTCGGTATTGCCGGAATAGGAGCAGATGAAATTGAGACACTCATGATACGCTTCCGGCGGCAGACCGTAGGAACGATTCTGATAGATCGGCAGCGGCTGCTCCTCTGGGCGCTCGCTCCGGAAAAGATCATTCAGATAGATCCGAAAAAGATTGCCCGGCAAGGCCGATCCACCCATGCCCGAAATCATAATCGATCGGAATGTCCCCGGAACCGAAATCCCTCGGGCGAGCTCGAACCCAGCCTGAAGCTGGTCCGGACTATCGATAATCATCTGACGGAAATTGTAAGTGTCGAGAGGATGTGTCGGCATATATGTTGTATTTCAGTCTTTTTATTACCAAACGAAGTAAGTGAAATGAAAGCTTACTTTCGTTTCCGAACGCAGTGCTGGTAAAATCGGGTAAATATCCCGTGGCTTGCTGCGGAGGAATTGGGTCCAGGGCCTGCCCTGGAGTCCTATATCCGTTATTCTAACATGGCTCCGGATGCGGCTCATCTTCCCGTCTACCGGTCTTTCCATACCCGATCGGTATGGATATACCATCCTGCAGCATCTCCAAACCGGTCGCTTGAGGCATTCATCTTTTCTATCCCCATGCCCTGCACCGTCCCGTCAGTAACATAGAGATACGATGGACTGAACAGGAACAGAGCTGGCAGCTCGCGCAGATAGATCTCCTGGAATTTCCGATACAGTTCACGTCGCTTCTCTGGATCAAGGGTCTCACGAGCCTGCGCGAGTGCCTCATCCGCTTCCTGATCATCAAACTGAGCCAGATTGAGTCCAGACTCGCGCTTCTGTGTCGAATGCCAGAACGAATACGGGTCCTGGTCCAGCATCGGCTGCTCACCATAGAGTAGTGCCTGATATTCACGTGTCTGCACCGTATTGCGCTGGAGATCACCCGGGCTCATGACAATCGGATTGAGCTCGATACCGATCTCTTTCCACTGCGACTTGAGCGATTCAGAAGTCTTCACGAGCTCCGGCCAATCCGGGACATACATATCGATGGAGAGCTTCGTACCGCTCTTCTCACGGACACCCTCCGCGTTTCTCTCCCAACCCTTCTCGTCCAAAAGCCGGTTCGCCGCATCGCGGTCATAGGCTGGCCAGGCAAGGTCAGCGGCGAATTCGGTCATAAATGGCAGGAATGGCCCCCGGGCTTCAGTGCCCCGGCCACCCAGCACGGTATCGATAATCGCTTGACGATCCGTCCCTATATTGATCGCCTGTCGGACTTCATCGAAGGCTAGCCCGGCACTCGTCGTCTGATTGAAGAAGACGGCGAACGAGCGTGGAGTAGCGATTTCCCGTATATCTGTGCTCTTCCGCTCGGACAGACGCCCCGCTCCTTCAGCGGAAATCCCCTGCATCCCCATCACTTCCTTACGGAGATACGCGTCAATCAATCCACTCTCATCCGAATAAAACCGGAAGGTCAGCTTGGAAATATAAGGCGCTCCTCCGGCGTATTTTTCAAAAGCTGTCAGGGTATATTCGAGAATATTGCCATTCGAATCCCGGGTCGCATCTGCATACCGATACGGACCGCAGCCGATTGGTGCGAGATTGTAATCCGCCAAGATGAACTTGTCCGCACTGATATCGGACCAGAGATGCTTCGGCAGGATGCCGACGGTCAGATTCTCTGGAAATCCGAAATAGGCTTTCTTGAGCTCGAAGACGACCGTGTACCGATCCACCACTCGCACATCAACTGCCTGCCAGTTCTGGCGGAGCGGACTCTTGTTAGCCGGACTCTGGATTGCCTGCACCGTAAACGCGACATCATCCGCCGTCACCTCGTTGCCATCATGAAAGAAGACTCCTTGCTTGAGTCGGGCCGTATAAATCTTGCCATCTTCTGAAACTTCCAAGGACTCAGCCACTTCTGGCCTGAGCTTCCCGACCGCATCATAAGAGTACAACCCGCAGAATACCAGGCGGACCAGGTCAGCATCCGCATCGCTCGTCTGGGAAAGAATCGGATTCACATAACGCGGCTGACCGGCGACTCCCTCGGTGTAGACACCGCCCGCTTCAGGTACTTCCTTCGTATTGGCTAGATAGAGGGCTCCTACCCAGTACAAAAGAGCGACCATCGCTATGAAAGAGAGCAGAGACACCAGCGCTCTCTCCCAGAAGCCGAGAGCCCGGACTGTCTTGCCGAAGCCCACCCGAAACACTTCGTGGATATTTGAGAAGAATGAGATACTCGTCGTATTATCAATTATTCGGCATCCGTCGCCAGAGAACAACTCTGATCAGATCGCGGATGCGTAGTAGACATTGAGAGCGGCTACGATGAGGAACAAGGTGCCGAGCACAACCGTTGCATAGAGCAGGAATTTTTCGATGCCCCGCTTGGTGTAGTATCCGCCAAAATCAGACCCGAAGGCTGACCCGAGACCCGAACCACGATTCTGCAGCAGGATAGAGACTACGAGCAATACGGCGATAACAGCCTGCGCGATGAGCAATGAGTGCATACCAGGTATAAGAAAATCTTCAGATAAAGCCTTTCGATTGTATCAAAAAACCCCTGATACGTCAACGAAAAATCACCTCTTTTCTCTTGACTCTTATGATTAAAAATGGTATAATTAAATGAGAGTACCATACCATATTTCCTTTGAAAACAGCTCAGCAGAGCTGTTTTTCTGCTTTCCTGCTCCCAAAGATCATTTACAGGAGATTCCGGTCCAACGAGAGTCGTCCGCTCAATTCGTCGCGCTTATGCCGATAGACGCTCTGGAGAAGCCCGAGCATCACTGAGAAAGCCAGGAGAGAGCTCCCTCCATACGAGAGGAGCGGCGCTGGTAGACCCGTCACCGGCAGGACACCGATATTCATGCCGATATTGATAGCGATATGCGTCAAAAAGAGAATAAGTGCCCCGACAGAGAGGAGATAGCCAGCATTATCACTCGCCAGATCGGCGATGCGGCGGATACGATAAAGAATGACCCCATAGAGGACCAGGACCAGCCAGGCACCCACCAGACCCAGCTCTTCCGTGACCACCGCGTAGATAAAGTCCGTATGCTTTTCGGGCAAGAACGAGAGCTGTGATTGGGAGCCGTGCCCTACCCCCTTGCCGAAGACTCCGCCTGATCCGACCGCCACCATCGACTGGAGCACATTGTAGCCGCTCCCCTTGGGATCGAGCTCTGGATGGAGAAACGTATTGATACGGTCCTTCTGGTACGGAGCGAGCAGAAACCAGGCGCTGAATACCAAGAGACTCCCAAGTACCACGAGCGTGATGACATGCGACCAGCGCAGGCCAGCTACCGCAATCATCCCGATCCAGATGGCCATGAGCACCAGGCTCGATCCAAGATCTGGCTGCCGTAGTACGAGGAAAATCATGACGGCTGATAGGAAGAGCGAGGCGATGATACGGGTCCATTCGCCGAGCTCCGTCGTTTTCTTGCGGATAAAGCTCGACAGGAAGAGGATCAGCACGACCTTGGCGAATTCGACCGGCTGGATCTGAAAGATGCCGAGCGACAGCCAGCCAGACGTGCCGCGTACGGTTGATCCGATCACGAGGAGGACGGTCAGTATGAAGAGCATGGCGAAATAAAGCGGCGTACTGGCCCGCTCGATATGCCGATAATCGAGAAACGCGACAAAAAACATCACTCCGAGGCCGAGGCCAGCGAATAACGCCTGCTTGAAGAAGTAATTCGTCCCGCCGCCGGAAGAGAGGCTATAGAGCGACAAAAGACTCACGCCGAGCAAGAGCAACGTCGCCGAAAGCAGCACCCAGTCGAATTGGAAGAGTCGTCGCGGCATTAGGAAAAAAGATACAGGAAATGAAGAATGAGCGCGGCGATCCCGATCAGACCGAGCGTCACGATAAAGGCCGTCGAAAACGATGAGCTCTGGCGATCCGTCAACGACTCAGCGGAATGGGCGAAGAGCGCAATCCCGAAACAGCCAACCGATGGAGCCCCGAAGAGCGCCCAGATCAGACTGACGAGAAGCAGCGTACTCACGTGATCAATGCCGAAATACGCCGTAATAAGCCCAGAGATAAGCACCCCGAGCAAGAGGAATGAAACAGCACTCAGATAGAAAAACTTTTTTCGGCTCATACTTTCAAAGAGAAAAAGGCTGACGGCTTAATGCTCGGGATTAGTTTGGCTGCGAAAGTAAATTTTTCCCTTGCTATCGTTTCAGAAATCTCGGGCAGCGGAAAAAACTTACTTTCGCAGCCAAGCTGATACTAAAAAATAACGGTGCACAGCGAAGAAAAATCCACGAAACGCTCCGACGACTCAGAATGGCGTGACTGAACCGGATTGCTTGATGAAATTGGCGGTATGATACACATCGGCATCGACGAGCATCTCATACGACACGGCTTCGCCCGGGAAAGCCGATGGCCACACGAGCCGAAAATCCCGCTGCTCCTTGGACTTCATCGTTTGCATCGTCGTCATATTGAGAGCGACTGGCTTGCCGGCGGCATCCCGCAGCACCACCTTGACCGACAGTGATCGGAAATCATACGGGCTTTCATTGATGACGAGGCCGGTCGCTGCCCCATAACCCGGACCCGAAGTAATCCGAGCATATGACTGGCGCACGACGGAAATACGCGGCTTCTCAGTGTATCCCTCGAAGCGCTCCCAGACGATACCGGAAAACTCGATAACGGCCCGGGCCGGAGCGGATGCGGCAGCCAGATGGAACTCGAAGATGTACTTCGTCTCCTGAGGCAGGATAAATGAGGTTCCGGACTGCTTGGACAACACCTGACCGGAGGCATCCTGGAGCGATATAGTATAGGTGAATGACGAGGCGCCAGCGATATCGTTCGGATTATGCACCTGAGCGAGGACATCGTAGCTCCCGTCCCCGACCGGCATAAAAGCGGTTTCTCGAATCACGAGGTCTTCCGCCTCGACTGTTACGGCACACTGTTTCGTACAGGAACCGCCGCAATCCAGCCCAGTCTCATCCTGATTCTGCTTCCCGTCGAAACAGGTCGGATCCGCTTTGAGAAAAGTCGTGTAGATCAGAAATCCGATCAGGCCGAAGAAAATCAGAAAACCGACCATAACGATAATGCGCCTGATAAGCCGTGGATCTTCCATAACAATACAGACCCCGATACGATCGGAAATACGGATGAATGCTTCCAGTATACCATATCAGTTCTTTTTGAAATCAAATAGAAAAAGCTGCCGAGTTCCGAAGAACTGGCAGCTCGATATTCAGCTTTTCGCATCTGATGACGAGAAAGCTTTTTCTATAACCTTCTTCCCGTTTTGCCACACGAAATCAGCGGCCTTCTGTCTCTGTTCCGGAGTCATCTGCCGTCCGGCTTCCATCGCGATAGGCACACCTCTCACAAAAATCCTGGATGCCAGATCAATAACGAGTATCAGAACGATACTGAGGAATGTAACAGCTAGCACTAACAGCGCTATAAGCTCGCCCAGCAAACCATCAAAAAAGTACCAGCATGCTCCGGCTATCACGATTCCGAAACACACTACCATGAAAAAAACATTCGATGATACTTGTTCAGATTTTTCTGCCTCTGATTGGGCGATTTTTTTCAAAGACCGATTCCTTGGCAGATAAATCGCCACCAGCAGAAGCGCTACTCCTACGAACAAAAACGGAAAAACTAAAATTTTCAGCATTTTGCTTCTCCTTTTTTAAAAAACTGGTTGTCCGAACGGCTGATATCCCTCATCAGCCATCTTTCTCACGATTTTATATTATAGCACATTTTTAATATAAAATCAATACTCAGAAAGGACTACTTCCGAGATTTCTCGTCGTCTTCTGCCGCCTGCCACTCACTCAATATCCTATACGCCGCAATAAGACGCGGGATAGCGAATTTCCCTGCTGCTGCCAATGCATCAATCTTCTCATCGATAGAGGCATTCTCGCCTTTAACCCTCAACTTTTCGATTGGAGGTATCATTCTCTCGAAATCTTCAGCTGTTTTCCTGATATCTTCAGCGACTTTTCTGGCTGTCTCCAAAACACTCTCTTCTTCTGAAGCGTGCTTCTCTTTTTTTGGTCCGCTCTCGAAAGAAAACATATACCGCTATTCAACGCTTACCCGCTCAGTATAACATATCTGTCTATTTAAGGAGACAAAAAAAGGCCCGTCCCGACGGGTGTCGGGACGGGCAAAGTCTTTGAAAGAGGATGTTCTCGGCACTGACCTACTCTCCCCCGCGCGAGCGGGGTACCATCGGCGCTGAAGCGCTTAACGGCCGAGTTCGAGATGGGATCGGGTGTACCTGCTTCGCTAGAAGCACCGAGAACACCCCCTTCCAAAATTGTGTCTATCGTCTTTGTAATGATTCAATCTTCGAAACATTTTCCACCATTAACCGAAGGAAAAAAGAGAAAAAGTTATAAGATTATATTAGTACCGCTCGGCTTAACGTGTCACCACGCTTCCACCTGCGGCCTATCAACCTGGTCATCTTCCAGGGAATCTTGTCCTGATAAATCAGGACCGTGACCTTATCTTGAGCCTGGCTTCCCGCTTAGATGCTTTCAGCGGTTATCCTACCCGAACATAGCTACCGAGCAGTGCTCCTGGCGGAACAGCTCGCACACCAGAGGTTCGTTCTTTCCGGTCCTCTCGTACTAGGAAAGAGATCTCTCAAGTCACACACGCCCACAGCAGATAGGAAACCAACCTGTCTCACGACGGTTTGAACCCAGCTCACGTACCGCTTTAATTGGCGAACAGCCAAACCCTTGGGAGCTTCTTCACCCCCAGGATGCGATGAGCCGACATCGAGGTGCCAAACCTTGCCGTCGATATGGACTCTTGGGCAAGATCAGCCTGTTATCCCCAGGGTAGCTTTTATCTGATGATCTTCCACACTCCTACGAGTGATGGTCGGTTCACTAAATTCTACTTTCGTAACTGATTAACTGATCGGTCTCTCAGTAAAGCTGGCTTGTGCTTTTGCGCTATCGGCCCGATTTCCATCCGGACCTAGCCAACCTTAGTAAACGCCTCCGTTGCTCTTTAGGAGGCGACCGCCCCAGTCAAACTACCCGCCAGGCACTGTCCCCCCGCCGGATTACGGCGGCAGGTTAGAATTAAAATCTTTGCAGGGTGGTATTCCAGTGATGACTCCACACCCCCCTGAAGGGGCGCTTCGAAGTCTCCCACCTATGCTCGGCAACAAAAACTTTAAGTCAATACCAAGTTGTAGTAAAGCTCCATGGGGTCTTTTCGTCTTGCTGCAGGTCGACGGCATCTTTACCGTCATTGCAATTTCACCGGGATGTTCGTTGAGACAGTTTCCAAATCGTTACACCTTTCATGCGGGTCAGAACTTACCTGACAAGGAATTTCGCTACCTTAGGACGATTATAGTTATCGCCGACGTTCACTGGCGCTTCGGGGATTGGCTTGCACCGCTCCCGTTAACGTTCCAGCACTGGTCAGGTGTCACCCCCTATACTTCCCCTTACGGGTTTGCAGAGAGCTGTGTTTTTGTTAAACAGTCGCTTGGAAAACTTTCGCTGCGGCCACCCTTGCGGATGGCAAGGCATATCGCAAACTTACGCCTAGCTTTTTTGCCTAGTTCCTTAACGAATACTCTCCCGTTCGCCTTGGTCTACTCGACCTATCCACCTGTGTCGGTTTCCGGTACGGATACTTGCATACGAACCTGAGAAGCTTTTCCTGGCACCCCGCTCCCTCTTCTCTTCCGGTATTGCTACCAGAATCGTCGAATTCCTCGGACTATTGCCATACGGATTTACCTGTATGACATCCTCGAAACCCAAACCCCAATCCAATAAGGGGCAAGAAGTACAGAGATGCGTCACTCCATCGAATATGCAAGCAGTGCAGGAATATTAACCTGCTGTCCATCGACTACGCCTTTCAGCCTCGCCTTAGGACCGACTAACCCTGGGTTGATCAACATGGCCCAGGAAACCTTGGATTTTCGGCGGGCAGGGATCTCACCTGCCTTGTGGTTACTCATTCCAACATTCTCACTTCCATACACTTCACGGTCGGTCACCCTCCCGCTTCAGCGCGTATGGGACGCTCTCCTACCACTGCATCTTACGATGCAATCCGTAGCTTCGGTATTATGCTTAAGCCCCGTTACATTGTCGGCGCAAAGACTCTAGATTAGTGAGCTATTACGCACTCTTTAAAGGATGGCTGCTTCTAAGCCAACCTCCTAAGTGTCTAAGAGTCTTCACTTCCTTGCCCACTGAGCATAAATTTAGGGACCTTAGCTGACGGTCTGGGCTGTTTCCCTTTTGTGCTACGAGCTTAGCCCCGTAGTACTGACTGCCCGGGTACGTACCTCGAGTATTCGGAGTTTGATTGAGGAGCCTACCTTACGGCGACACCTCATTCAGTAGCTCTACCCCTCGGGTATAATTGTCCGGACGCTAGCCCTCAAGCTATTTCGGAGAGAACCAGCTATTGCCAAACTCGATTGGAATTTCTCCCCTACACACAAGTCATCCCCTAGAGTTGCACGACTAGTGGGTTCGGGCCTCCACGTCGTTTTACCGACGCTTCACCCTGCTCATGTGTAGCTCGTCTGGCTTCGGGTCTAGTCCACGCGATTATAAGTCGCCCTATTAAGGCTCGCTTTCACTGTGTCTCCGGAGTTTGTCACCCCTTAAACAACCGCGCAGAACTAACTCGTTGGATCGTGCTGCAAAAAGCACACTGTCACCCCGACTTACGTCGAGGCTCCAATTCTTTGTTAGCATGGAGTTTCAGTTCTATTTCACCTCCCTTATCGGGATGCTTTTCACCTTTCCCTCACGGTACTAGTTCACTATCGATCTGAAGCAATATTTAGCCTTGGAAGTTAGTGCTCCCGGATTCAAACGGGGTTTCTCCGGCCCCGCCCTACTTAAGAACTCATTCATCCGGCAACTCTTTTTTTCGCGTACGGGACTATTACCCCCTCTGGTCAGTCTTTCCAGACTGTTCTGCTAAAAAAAGTTGACGGACCCCGATCGATCGAGTCAATGAGCCTTGCAACCCCGCATACAAGTATGCGGTTTAGGCTGTTCCGATTTCGCTCGCCACTACTCTCGGAATCTCTATTGATTTCTATTCCTCCTGGTACTGAGATGTTTCAATTCCCAGGGTTTGCTTCGTACCCCTATGTATTCAGAGCACGATTCTTGTGCACGCACAAGAGAGTTTCCTCATTCGGACATCCCCGGATCACAGCTTGGTTGACAGCTCCCCGAGGCTTTTCGCAGCCTCCTACGTCCTTCATCGCTTGCTTCAGTCAAGGCATCCACACCATGCGTTAAGTAACCTTCTCTTTTTCCATTGTCCGCAAGTCCCCGACGAATCGGATACTCACGGACAACCGGTTAACGGTGGAAAATGTTCCACCGCTACGTTGATTCGTTGATTGAATTGCTGCCACTATCGTTTTGCGGACGACGTGGCGACCTTACATACAAACCATATCATCGTCGTGTGCCGACGATATGATTGACTATTTCAGGATGCTTCAGTACCGATTCCGCAATACCTGTCGGGAAAGAGACATCTGAAAAAGACACATGAATTGTCAAGGCGCTTCTGCGGAAATGGGAACGGCGATCGCTCGTCATCTCAGCACAAGTCGGTTTTCAACAGCTCACCCAGCAAACTCCCCCAGAGAAACAAAAAAAGCACTTTTCGGGGCAGTAAGATTCATCATAGACAATCAAACGAATCCTGTCAACACCTGCATTCTTCTGATCCGAAATCCCCTCTTTTCGGGCCGTAGGCATCCTATCGGAATCCCCCGAAAAAAGCAAGAACTCCCTCGTTTTAGAGGGAGTTCTTCTCCTTCTATCCCTACGGTGCCGGGTTGGCGATCGGAGAGACATTTGGATTCGCTGGGGCTTCTACCACGGGTGCTGGGGCGATATCGGTCGGCTGCACCGCTTCGGCAGCGGTGTTCTTCGTGATATTTCCCTTGCCTGAGCGGAGATTCTCGATGAACTTCTCCACCTGCTCCCGAGTCGACTGGATATTCTCAGCGCCATCAGCCGGGAGATATTCGAGGATCTTGCGATACTCTTCGAGCGCCTGATCACGCTTGCTCCAGGTCTCATAGAGGAGACCGAGCGAGAGGCGGACATCAATCAGCTTCTCATTGGCCTTCAAGACATCCTTGAAGAGGGTCTCTGCCCGCTCTTTGTCTCCGTCCTTATCGCGGATCTGATAGAGCACACCGAGATTGAACTTGAAGTTGACATTGTTGCGATCATACCGGAGAGCATCCGAGACGCTCTTGATGGCCCCCTCAGTATCCTTGAGCCGGGACTGAGTAACCGAGAGATTATAGAGCGCTGCTGGCAGGTCCGCTTTCTTCTCAACGGCCGCCTTGAGATGCATCTCAGAATCGCGATAGAGTTGATCTTTGTCAGTATCCCCATCCTTCTTCTGATCGGCGAGACTCCGCTTCACCTGACCCTGCTTCACAAGAAGGATCGGATTGGTCGGCTCGAGCTCAGAAGCCCGGGCATAGTACTCATAGGCCTTCTCAAGCGCATCACTCGCATAGAGCGACCCGTTCTCATAGACCAGCGCGAGCGACTCGACGGCGAGCGCATCATTCGGCATACGATTCTTGCCCTGCGTCGCGAGCGACACGGCATCACGGAGGGTCTGCTCAAGCTGGGCCGCGTTCCGGTCTTGCTCCGGCTTGCGGGCCTCAACATTGGCCAGACCGAGGAGCTCCTGCCCGAGACGGGTGTAGTAGCGTCCTTCTTCCGGATTCTTCTGGAGGGCACTCGTCAGAAGCGTTACCGACTCCTTCTGCGGACCGCTGACCGACAGGCGCGACGCCTCACCGACAGCGGCATCCGCCATATAGGCCTTGCCGATGAAGACGAAGAGGAACGCGACACCAGCAGAAACAAGCATGAAGACGAAAGCGAGCGCGAGCGCGTATTTCGGCGATGCCTTGAGCGAGAGACTATAGTAACGCTCTTCGGTGCCGCTCTCCTTGAAGAGGAGTGCCAACGCCAGAGCTGAGAGCAGAACACCAATCATGAGCAACGTACCGTTGATCGGAGCCGTGAAAGCCGCGATGAACATCATGACACTGGTCGTCCAGAGTCCGAGCGACAGATACTTATTCTTCTCTTTCTCACTCGAGAGGAGATAGAGACCGACCGAGAGGAACGACAGCCAGACTACCAGGAGGAGCGCCGTACCGATCACACCAATAGTCGACAATGATTCGAAGAACACACCGGTCCCCTGATAGAAACGCAGGGAATACAGCGGGCTATTGTTGTACTCATCCGGACGGAACATCGAGAAGGCATAGCCATAATTGGCCGGCCCGACTCCAAGGAAAAAATGATCGCCCTTCAGAGTCTCTTCAGCTACCTGGAAAGAGAGCCGCTGATTCGGTGACACCTCGACCGGCAGCGTCGCCCGGACCAAGGAATTCGTCCCGATCATAAGGAAAGCCAGCACCGCGACGAACACGAGCATCGGCACCCAGGTCAGCTGTTCCGGCGGGCGAACAATCTGCGCCAGGATATACACCAGGAAAAACGCGATACCACCAAGCGGCACCATCCATGCGAGTGAATCCTTGGTATCGAGGAGGAATGGATAGAGCGCGAGCATGAGATAGAGCGCACCGACCAGGCCGAGACCGAGCAACGAGAACAGTGTGTATTTGGTCGACTGCTTCATCGCTGTCTGATTCCACACGAGATAGAGAGCCGTGATGAAGAGCGGGACGAGAATCGTCACAAAAATACCGAGTGTCGACACCGTACCGATGAGCGACAATGGCGCGTACTGCTCGAACGAAGCCGGCAGGAATTTGATCTTGGTGAGCGCGAGGAAGCTCCAGAGCACAACCAGGAAGCCCGACGCCAAGAATCCTCCGAACATGATATAGAACCGCTTCATCGTGAAATGGCTCATGAGGAGATAATACGCGAGCACGAGCGCAGCGACCGAAATCAGGCCACGAGACGGATCACCGAAGAATCCCCAAAAGCTATGCCACCGATCCACCGACAGGAAAGCCGAGAGCGCATAGACGATCAGGAACAACAGTACAAAAATATCGATCGGGGTCCGACGGATATGCATCTCGCCGGTGATGACACCCTTCGACGCCCACGACACGATACCGACCAGGAGCCAGAAATAGAAATAGATCTGCTTCTCGAACACGATACCCTGAAAAGTACCTCCCGTGAAAAAAATTGGGAGACCGAAGAACAGCGCGAACAGAGAAATCGAGATCAGCACGTCGAAGGCCTGGGCGCTTTTAGAAGTGCGCTTCGCCGAACCCGTCTCCTCACGGCGTATGACTGGCTCGCTCGCTCTCATTGGGCGAGGCGTAATCGGCGCGGCCGGAGTAGGATGTGATCCACCGGAAAAATTATTCTCCCCTCCCATTCTCAGAAATGATGGTTTCTCAGCCATACGGATTCTCTATTGATTATTTACACTGCCAATTACAAAACCAGCCCCCCCCTTACAGTCCTCCTTATTATAAGCCAAAGAAAAACCAGAGGCAATACAAGCAAAAGGACCCTATTCAAAAGAAAAAAGGGCAGGAAATTGATTCCTACCCTTAAAAAACACCCGAGAGACTCAGGGATGCGCCAGCTTGCGCGAATTCCCCGGCCACCACTGACTGGCTACTAGAACGATGATACCCGAAGCGAGTACCGTAAAAAGCGACCCCCCGATGATAGCTGGGGTAACTTTGTACAGATTGCCATAAGCGAAAATCGGCAGACCGATGGACAGCGACACGAGTATGCCCCAGAACACCCCTGCTTCATTCACTTGGTTCTTGAGCAACGTGATGATAGTCGGCAACAGTGTCGAAGCCCGCAGCGTCCCGTAGAACAGGAAGAGATGCAGTATCGTCAGTCCGGGAATATTGGCAATCGCTATGCCCCCGACCACCAGCACGACCATCGCACCCCGCGAATACCATGACACGTCTTTGTGGCTATGTTCATCCACGCCCGGCTTCGCCATCGACAGCACATCATGCCCGAAGAGACTTGAAAGCGCCGAGAGGTTTGAGTCAAGCGTCGAAACGAGACCCGCCAGCAGAAGATACGTGAACGGGATCGCTACCCAGCCAGGCAAGATATGCAACACGGTCTGCATATTGACCTGCGCCGTGTTCGTAATCGGCAGACCGCTGCCCGCTGCCAGGAACCCGAGTCCAGACATCGTCAGCGGAACCAAACCGAACACGAAAGCCGCGACCACGAAAGACCACTGAACCGAATCACGCTTGACCGCATAGGCTCGCTGCCAGAAACTCTGATCGCCGAACGGACCGGACAACAAGCCAATCGTCACCGGGATACCGAACGTAAGAAACACATTCAGGCCATCACCAGAGAAGAGACTGTCATACGTACCGGTCTTGCCATTGATCCCCTGCCATACCGCTTCAAACCCTCCGCCGAAAGCGATGGCAGAGCCCACAATCGATACCCCGAGCAGAAGCATCGTAATCATCAACAGAAAATCGCTAATGATAGACGCTTTCAGGCCAGAATAGAGCGAATAGCCGACAGGAATCAGCGCGAGACAAACCGTCACCCAGAAATACGGGAGACCGCTCATCACGGAAATGATTTTCCCACCCGCCAAAAGCTGCACGGCGAACGAGCACGTCGCCAGACCGCCGAGCGCCACCAGATAGATCTTCTGTACCCGGCCAGAATGCCGCTTGCGCATATAGTCCGATACAGTAATACCGCTCGGGAAGAGATCACGCAGACGCTTGGCAAAGAATGAGAAGAGAATCAGGCAGCCGACATTCGGCACGAGAAACCAAAAAAGACCGACCCATCCCTGGGTATAGGCTTTTTCCGCTGACACGAACAGTGCCGGCGCCCAGATCCAGGCAGCTGCTATCGAGAACGCAGCCGGAACCCGGCTGATTTCACGATTCGCAACGAGGAAATGCAGTTTGGAGAAGACGAATCCTCTCGAAAAAAACCAGATAATGGCCGAAGCCAATATCGCGTATCCTGCCAACATCGCAAGACCCTGAAACGGCGTGAACACCTGCATGACAGCCTCCCATGAAGAAAAAAGAACATTGACAACGAACACGAGAAAAGAGTACTCCTCTCACTCGTATTGTCAATATTCCGTCTCACCTTTTTCCTCGTCCTCTCCGTAAGCGATAAACTCCCTGTTATCCGGACGAATCGACCGATACAGCGTTTGCAATCTCTCCTCCGACCAGAGCTTCTGATCATGATCATCCGTCGTCGTTAGCCTGACGAGATTGCCAGAACGCCACTGCAAGAAACAGGTCTTGTATTTGTATGATCGATTCGTCGCCCGCTGAATCGCGAACAAATCAACATCTTTCCCCTGTGCGACCAGCTCGATAACGCGTTCTACTGCATGAACGCTGATTGCCAAATGCCCGGCTCCAGCCCCGTGCTTCATCCATTGCGGCCGGGTTGTCGGACGGACTGTAGACGTCATGAAACCGGCTGAGATAATGACATAGCTTTCAACATCCGTCGGAAAGGAATCCTCCAGAACATCGAATTTCAGATATTCCACCTCGGACTGCCGAGCGCGATACTCGGACTGCACCATAGTATCAGCGATCCAGCGATACCCTTCCGAAGAAACCGTCTGGATCACCAGCTCCGGATCATATCGCTCCATCCGCGGCTCCATGATATCCGCAG
>OFRG01000479.1_pt1 | contig 15368 bp, 13 predicted proteins | sample 1543071 | NCBI WGS metagenome assembly OFRG01 (sample SAMN07774222, study PRJEB24372) | wastewater metagenome | isolation source: WWTP Verbania (Effluent) | place: Italy: Verbania | collected 2015-12
ATTCCCGAAAGCGGGACAAGTCCGGCACCGGCTGCTTTCCCAAAACAGATAATGTCCGGTACAGTATCGGTTCTGTATTTTTGGAAATAAAATGGCCACCCGGCGCGCCCATACCCCGTCTGCACTTCGTCGAAGATGCACACAACATCGTGAAGGTGACACATCTCGACCACATTTTGTAAGTAGAAAGATCTCGGAGGAATAATGCCACCCTCTCCTTGAATGGGCTCGAGGATGAGCGCAGCAACTTCTTCCGGGTAATTTTCCAAAACATTTCGGAGTGCCAAGAGGTCGTTGTAGGGGATTTTGATAATCCGGCTGTAGTCGCCCTCGTCACTAAAGCGTTGTAGCTTTTTATCTCGGTACAGCCGTCTCGCTGTCTCGTCGCGTCCGTGGAAGCATCCGTACATTGCGAGTATTATTGGCTTGCGTTCTGACTCGGGGTGATTCTTTTCCCAGTAGAGGCAGGCCACGTGGATAGCCGTCGCGGGGCCCTCGGTACCGGCGACTTTTGGGAATACTCTGTCCATCCCGGTCAGCTGTGTGAGTGCGCTGAGAAACGCTGCAGCATACGGGTTGTTTATCCCTGCGGGGACGACAAACTGGCGCCCGTGGTTAAGGAAAGTTTCATAGAGTGTGATTATTTCGGAGTTTCCGTGTCCAAAGTTTGCCACGGAGTACGTGGACTGTGCGTCGACGGCAAGAATCTCTCGAACATTTCCGTCGGGTGCCTCGAGTTGTGTCCGGAGCGTGTATCCGTTTGGTCCCGGGCCGATGCAAGTTACCCCTTTCATGGGGCTGTAGTTCCATGTCGCGCGATGCTCGATAATTCTCCCAATTTTATTTGGGGACAGAGACATAAAATTGTCCCCACCCACAGAAAGTATTCCTGCTGCGAGATCAATTTCTATTTTGGGATTCATGATGCCACCTCTGTGTGGTCGCTGACAATGTCGAATCTACGGTCAGCCTAGCATAAAGCGATTCCCCTTACTACTTTCTTCCCTTCATCCACGCTTGGATTACCGGAGCAAGGGAAACAAGGATAATAACGCCGACGATGGGGAGGATGTAACGGTCTACGTGCGGCACTTTGTTGCCGAGGATAAATCCGCCGACCGTGAGACCGACAGACCAAATAAATCCGCCGATAATGTTGTAAGCAAGAAAAGTGCGGTATCGCATAGAGCCCACGCCGGCCATGATGGGTGCGAAGGTGCGGACGATGGGTACGAAGCGCGCAATCACGATGGTTTTGACGCCGTACTTCTGGTAAAAATCCTGCGTTTTCTCTACGTGGGAATGTTTAAAGAAGCGCGAATCTTCGCGGTCGAAGAATTTTTCTCCAACTTTTTTTCCAAAGAGATAGCCCACACTGTCGCCCAAGACGGCGGCGATAAAACAGAGTGGTGCGAGAATCCAGATATTCATAGTGCCTGTGCCGGCGAGTATTCCTGCGGTAAAGAGGAGGCTGTCTCCGGGAAGGAAGAACCCAAAGAAAAGTCCGGACTCCGCAAAGATGATGGCAAAGATGCCGAGATACCCGGCGGTGGTGACGATGGCCATGAGGTCAAACATGCTCGCTATTATACACGATTTCGACTATTTTCAAAGAAAAGAATGGGGTATAGTAGAAACATGGAACTCCTCATCCTTACACAAAAAATTGATTCACAAGATTCTATCCTCGGATTTTTTCACGCATGGGTTGCGGAGTTTTCGAAACATTGTGAGCGGGTGACGGTGGTGTGTCTGCAAAAAGGGGAGTATGCTTTGCCTGAAAATGTACGGGTGTTTTCTCTCGGGAAAGAAGAAAAGAAATCCCGCTTCGTGCGCGTCTTTCGTTTCTATAAATATATTTGGCGCGAGAGGAAAAATTATGATGCGGTGTTTGTGCACATGAACCCGGAGTATGTTGTCCTCGGTGGACTCCCGTGGCGAATTTTCGGAAAGAAAATTTCCCTGTGGTATACACACAAGAGTGTGGACACGAAACTGCGCATCGCAGAGAAATTTTCTCACGTTGTCTTCACCGCTTCGAAAGAAAGTTTTCGTTTGCCCAGCCGCAAACTTCGCGTCATGGGGCATGGAATAGATACGGGGAAGTTTTTGCGCAGCGCGGGCTCCGACGACGCTCGCCATGAAAACTCTCCAACCTTGCCCCTCCAAATTGTGACCGTCGGGCGGATTTCTCCGGTGAAAGATTACGAGACACTTCTCGCTGCCGCAAAGATCCTTGCCGAAAAAGATGTTTCATTCCGTGTTCAAGTTTTCGGAATACCAGAGACTCCGGAACAGGAAAAATATCTGCGATCTCTGAAAGAAATAGTCGAACGAGATGGGCTTATTGAAAAAATATATTTTTGTGGAGCAGTGACCCAAGACGCTTTGCCGGGCATCTTACGGGAAGCAGATATCTTTGTTAACATGAGTCATACCGGTGGGCTCGACAAAGCGGTACTGGAAGCGATGGCGTGCGAGATACCAGTACTCACCTGCAATGAAACTTTTGTGCCAATACTCGGGAAGTCCCAACTCATGTACACGAAAGGTAACGCCATAGAGCTCGCAGACAAAATTATTGCGCTCGCAGGGATGGGCGGGGAAGAGCGAGCGAGCCTTGGGAGAGATTTGAGAAATGTTGTGGTAGAGCACCACAGCCTCTCAAAGCTTATCCCGGCGATTCTGAAACATTTATGGAACAACAAGTAGATAAATCACACTACGACTTTAATCGATACTGCTATCCAGACCGGTGGGCGAGTTACTATTATCAGATCCGAGAATCTCTCGCGCTTCATCCGAAAAATATTCTCGAAGTCGGAGTGGGCGATGGTGTATTTCGCGATTATGTGCGGGCGCATTCTGATGTTGAATATAAAAATATCGATATTGCCGCAGACTTACACCCAGATATTTTAGGAAGCGTGGAGCATATTCCGCTCGGAGATAATTCCTACGATCTTGTCTGCGCGTTTGAAATACTCGAGCATTTGCCGTTTGAAAAATTTGAGATAGCGGTGGGTGAAATGGCACGAGTGGCACAGAAGAATGTCCTCATTAGTCTTCCGCACTTTGGCCCACCGGTGAAATTTAATGTAAAGATTCCATTTTTGCCAGAAATAAAATTTGCTTTCAAAATTCCATTCCCAAAAAAACATATTTTCAACGGCGAGCATTATTGGGAGATTGGCAAGCGTGGCTTCCCAACGAAGAGGATAGAAGAGGTGCTTGCGAAATTCGGGAAGGTAAAAAAAGATTTTGTGCCATATGAAAATCAGTATCATCATTTTTTTGTGGTAGAGTTAAATTAATTCGGGTCTGATGCTCGGATACCGAGTCGGTGTCGGAGCCCGCTTGCGGGTAAAGCCGCGAGGGAGGCGAGTACTAGAGACGAATTAATTTGTTTGTATGCATTTCATCACCATCGCCAACACTCGCATTCCGACGGAAAAAGCCCACGGATATCAGATATCCAAGGTGTGTGAAGAGCTCGCCATGCTCGGGGTAAAGACCGAGCTGTGGCTTCCATCCCGCCGAGCGACCACAGAAGAAAGCGTGTTTGAATTTTACGGACTGGAGAAAAACTTTTCTGTGAGGAAGCTCGGTTTTGGCGATGCCTTTCGTTTCGAAAAATATCTCGGGCGTGCGACGTTCTTTTTGCAGAGCCTCATATTTTTTGCAGCACTCGTATTTACTCGCGTACCAAAAGATTCTGTCATCTATACGCGCAATCCCGAAATCGCGTGGCTCTTTAGCCTGCGTGGGCGGAAAGTTTTTTACAACGCGCATAGTTTCCCCAGCTCGAAGCACGGGCTTCTGCGGTTTTTCCTCTGGCGCGTGAAGGGCATCGTATGCAATTCGCACGGCACAGAAGAGGCATTTCGAGAAGCGGGATATAAAAACACCATCACGCTTTCAAACGGTGTTGCTCTTGAGCAGTTTATAGACCTCCCTCCCAAAAACGAATTGCGAAAAAAGTTTGAACTTCCAGAGCAGAAAAAAATAGTACTGTATGTCGGACATTTTTATACCTGGAAGGGTGTGGATGTGATTTTCGAAGCGGCAGAAAAAACGAAAGATAATGATATGATTCTTTACGTGCTGGTGGGTGGCACTCCGAAAGATTTTGCAAAATATGATGCCTTGCGCCAAGAGCGTGGTCTCGCGAATGTTTTGCTCTTTTCCTATAAAAAGAAGACAGAGATTCCGGCATTTCTTTCGTGTGCCGACGTGCTCCTTCTTCCGAATGTCCCCGTGACGGAAGAATCCGAGAAATATACTTCGCCAATAAAGATGTTTGAATACATGGCGTCGGGTACGCCCATTGTCGCTTCCCGCCTCCCGTCGCTCGAAGAAGTCTTGAACGACAATAATGCTGTACTCGTGAAAGCGGGGGACTCGGAGGCACTCCTCGCGGGGGTGCGAAGAATTCTCGATGACGAAATATTTGCACATATGCTCGGGGCGCAGGCGAAGCGAGATGTGTCGGGCCGCACCTGGAGGGCACACGCAGAAGCTCTTCTGGGCTTCGTTGGTGAAAAAGAATAATGACGTATTGACAAAATCTTACAGGTGCTGTTAACTTTACTACGGAAGGGGTGTTTCATCCCCTCCGTACGTTGTCTTCTTTGAAATCACAGAAGGAAAAGAAAGAATGAATAATACAGCAAGAAAGTTGGACACGGTCTCCGCCTTGGGTGAGCCGACCAGAATTCATCTCCCCCCACCACAGGAAATCCTGGACCCGGAAAAGTTTCGCTCGGGACAGTCTTTCCGCGTAGACCGACGATTCGTGGCGAAGGTCCTTGCGAATGCCGGAAAAGTCTCGGGGTTGCTCGTACCGGAGCTTTTCTTGGCTCCTGTGCTGAAAGACTGTGGCCCAGGTTGTGCGCAAGGAGAATTGCCGCCAAACCACCTCACAAAGTGGTGGCATATCTACTGGGCGGCACTCCTGCAGAAAAGCGGGGAAAAAGGAGAGCTTCCTCTGGATGGGGTCATTAATACCTATGTTGAGGGTCTTGATGGAAATTCCCGCCCGGCCTATCTCTGCTGGGATCAGCCCCACGGAAGCCCGATGGGGCAGTGGGAGGTCTGCTTGAACGACTCCAAAGAACACCTCGAAGAAGGTGACTACGTTCTCTACGCAGCAGGCAGCGAAGGCTAAGCGTCCTTCTCAGCCATAAGCCCTCCGGTGTGTCGCACTCTCGCGATGCCCGGAGGGTTTTTTCTTTGTCTCTTTTTGAATTGATAACTCAAGTCCTTTCTGTTACGATACCCTTATGAAGCCAAGCACAAAAGAAGGACAAATCCCCCCCAAAGACATTGGCCTCGCTACCTCGCTTGTTTTATTTCTTCTCGCTTTCTTTGGTGAATTTAGTGAGGACGGGGGTGCGAAAAAATGGCTCGCTCTCGGCATCATCGCCCTCATCGCCACCATGGCAGTGCCTTCTGTCTGGAAGCCCCTCCTTCCGATCTGGAAGCTCTTGCTCCGAGTGCTCGAGACGGTGGTCTCCAAGATCCTGCTCTCGGTAGTATTTTTCGGAGTCATCTTCCCGGTCGCATTTATCCGCCGGGTCTTCGGAAAAGATGCGCTTCAGGCAGGGCAGTGGAAGAAGGGAAAGGGCTCGGTGTTTACCGAGCGCGGGCAACTCTTCGCACCGAGCGATCTCGCGAATCCATATTAAGTAATAGTTTAAAAATAATTTTAAAACATCATGGAATTCTTGCACGATATTTGGGGATTTTTGAAGACTCGAAAAAAGTTTTGGCTCTTGCCGGCGATAGTCGTACTCCTTGTGTTCGGAGGGCTCATTGTCTTCTCGAGCGGCTCGGCTATTGCACCATTCATCTATACTGTTTTCTAGATCATGTCAGAGAAGAAAAAAATCATTCTTGGAATCTCGGCATATTACCACGACAGTGCGGCGGTGATTTTGATTGATGGGAAAATCGTCGCGGCGGCGCAGGAAGAGCGATTTACCAGAAAAAAACACGACCCGGCCTTTCCGAAAAATGCCGTGCGGTATGTGCTCGAAGAAGCAGGGGTCACTATGGAAGATCTTACCGCTGTCTCTTTTTACGACAAGCCGTTTATAAAATTCGAACGGCTTCTCGAGACGTACCACGCTTTTGCTCCGAGCGGTATAACCAGTTTTCTCGCTGCGATGCCGGTATGGATCAAAGAAAAACTTTTCTTGCGGAAAATTCTTCGCGACGAGTTTGAGAAAGTGACCGATATCGCCCTTCCGAAAAAAACTCCAATTCTTTTTCCTGAGCACCACCTCTCACATGCGGCGAGTGCATTTTATCCGTCGCCCTTTGAAGATGCCGCGATACTCACGGTAGATGGAGTGGGGGAGTGGACGACGACGGGAATTTTTCACGGAAAAGGAAAAGATATCACGGCACTCAAAGAGCTTCACTTCCCACACTCGCTCGGGCTGCTCTACTCTGCTTTCACATATTACTGTGGTTTTAAGGTAAATAGCGGCGAGTACAAGCTCATGGGCCTCGCTCCATATGGGCACCCAAAAAGCGAACGAGTAGAGAAATACAAAAAACTTATCTACCAAGATCTCATCGATGTGCGGGAAGATGGCTCCCTTCTTCTTAATATGGAGTATTTCAATTTTGCGACAGAGCTAGAGATGTGTGATGACGAAAAATGGAACAAACTTTTTTCTCTCCCGCGCCGCAAACCAGAAGATGAGCTCACGGAAGAATACATGGACATGGCACTTGCGATCCAAGAGGTGACGGAAGAAATTGTGATCCTTCTCGCAAGAACAGCAAAGAAACTCACTGGTTCAAAAAATATCTGTTTGGCTGGTGGAGTGGCGCTCAATTGTGTCGCAAACGGGAAGCTTCATAAGACTGGTATCTTTGAAAACATTTGGATCCAGCCGGCAGCGGGCGACGCGGGCGGAGCGCTCGGTGCGGCATACGCGGCGTATCATATTTTTCTCAAACAAGATCGCCGTGTTTCCGGTGATGGGCGAGATGCTATGCAGGGTTCGTACCTCGGACCAGAATTTTCTTCGCCAGAGATTTTACGCACCGCGAGAAAATATGAAGCGGTCTCTCACTACGTTGCCGATTTCGACACTCTTGCAAAGCGCGCGGCCGATCTTCTCTCTGAAGGGAAGGTGGTGGGCTGGTTTCAGGGGCGGATGGAGTGGGGCCCGCGCGCTCTCGGGGCGAGGAGTATTTTGGGCGACCCGCGCAATGCCGATATGCAAAAGCGCCTCAACCTCAAGATAAAATTTCGCGAAGGGTTTCGCCCGTTTGCACCGAGTGTACTCGCAGAAGAATCGGAAAAATATTTCGACTCAGACATCGCTTCGCCGTACATGCTTTTCGTTTTCCCGGTAAAAGAAAATCGTCGAAAAATTATTCCTGCTACCGCGAAAGGACTCTATGAGCGGCTCTATGTCTCGCGCTCTGACTTGCCGTGTATTACTCATATCGACTATTCCGCTCGAGTGCAGACGGTCCACAAAGAGACCAACGAGCGGTACTGGAAACTCATTGACGCGTTCAGAGAAAAAACGGGATATGGTCTCGTGGTGAATACGAGCTTCAATGTGCGCGGAGAGCCCATTGTCTGCACACCCGAAGATGCCTATCGTTGTTTCATGGCCACAGATATGGATGCACTGGTGATGGGCGACTATATTTTCTTGAAAGAAGAACAGCCAGGCGAGCAAAAAGATTTCCAAAATACCTATGAAGCGGATTAGCATCAACGTGCTTCTTCTCGGAGCGAGTATTATTCTCTCAGTGCTTGTACTTGAGGGAATTCTTCGTTTCACTGCATATAAGGATGTGTTGGCAACAGTGAAGATGCCGCAACATTATTTCCAGTCGGATCGCGAAATGGGATTTGATATTGCGCGCAATTTTTCTACCTCCTCTCTCGCTTTTGCTGAGGGGGCGTTTCCGATTTGGAGCAACGACCTTGGATGTTTCGATACGCCGTATAAAAACGAAACACCGTATATTTATCTCGCTGGTGACAGTTTCACTTGGGGATTCGCGCCATTTGAAGATAAATGGGGGACACTTTTGGAAAAGGGTCTCGGGGTGCGCACGCTCAAATGCGGAGTGGGTGGCATGGGGCCGAAACAAGAATACATAAAAGCGGAGCGATTGTTTATGAAAGTCCCCGCACCCAAGCTTATCGTGCTCGGATATTTTCGCGGAAATGATCTCGAAGACGATGCGACTTTTCCCGGCAAGCTCGTGTACGATGGCTGGCTCATCAAGAAGCTCGAAGATCGTACGTTGAGTTACGACGAAATGCAGGCACGCCTTCCAGCACGGTACGAGCTCGGGAGAAAATATTGTATGGGCACCATGCCGGCAAATCCGACTCTGCAGGAAATAAAATGTTTTCTCACAAAAAATTCTATTGTCTACAACCTCACAAAGAATAGTCTCAAGCAATTTATTTCTACCGACAGTCTTCGAAATGTCGGCGTCGTAAATGAGGCGGCCCCAGACAATCTCACGATTACTCCCCAAGATATTGCGAACCACTTTGCCAATATTGCGAAGTTTAAAGACTTGGCGCAAAAAGAACATTCGGATTTGCTCGTGGTGCTCATCCCGCCAAAAGAAGATGTGATGCTCTCTGCGACGAGCTCCGACCCAAATGCCGACCTCAAGAAATTTCTCGACTCAAAACACGTTGCCTACCTCGACCTCCGTCCCGGTTTTCAAAAAGTTGACCCGACTGGAGATGCTCTCTACTGGCAGCGCGACCCGCATTGGAACATTCGTGGCAATCATCTCGCGAGCTATCTGATAGAAAAACGCGTTCTCGAAATGTCGCCATGGGTGAAAGACAAAAACACAAAACTTGTGGAAGTGGAGAAAGAGATGAAGAATGAGTTTGGCGGATAGGACTAGATGTTTTTCTTTATAAAGAAGACCCCGGGCAATTTCCCGGGGTCGCTCCAAACATCACGTGTTCACTCGTACGACGTTGATTTTTCGATGATGGAAACGTCCTCCTTTTCTCCCATACCAAGGCACTTCCGTCGCATAGTGTTTAAGATCACCCAAAAAGCTCTTCTCTCCTGTTACAAAAAGTTGAGAAGGCGAAAAATCAGGCGGATCAGTAGACTCTCCTCGTCTTTCAAAATACCCATGTATATCATGTTGCAAGGTTATTGCAAACTCCGAAGTATATGGATCCATAATCAGAGTGGATTCGTAGGCAATGAGGTCGTCCAGTAGGCAGCCGTCCATAAACAGTACCCTGTCTTCGAGGAACTGCTCTATAAAAAGACGCATCTCCTGATAGAGCTTTTCCTTTTCGCAGATGAGATTGAGGAAGCTTGCCTCTTCGAGCGGCCAGTAAATATCTCCGAATCGCGGAAGGATTATGTCGAGTCTCCCTCCACTAAGTGATTCGTGGACAATTTCTTTGGTCACCTCTATTTCCCTCCCGATCAGTGTTTCCGTCTTTCCCTCAAAGTGGTTCATGATTCCTTCATAAAAATCACTGTATCGGACGCCGAGTTGGTCGTGAAGAAAGATCGAGATATACCGCGTAATCCCCAAACAGTGAAAGCACTGTATGGCCCAGTAGAACAAATACGTTCTCTCCCAGTCTTCTGTACTCATTGTTGCAGTCCCGACCACAACATCAGAATACTCGGGCAAAAGCTCGGGGTCTGGCGTGCTATGAGCGAGAAGGATAGGCATGCGAACCGAGTGTATCTCGTGCTTGGCCACGTAATCCGGATCACTCATTTTGGTATCGGGAAGTTTGGCACAGACGTAAGCAAAGATGTTGACCGCTTCTGCTTCCGCATCAAGGAGAGTGTCTATTCCTTCCTTGGTGCTTTCGTACGTTTCTCCAGGCATTCCCATGATGAGCTCGGTGTAGGTACCAATGCTCGCCTTGCGGTATCTATCCATCAGCTCAATAAACCTGTCTATTCCAATGTTTCTTCGCTCAACAAGCACGAGTGTTTCCTTGTCCATGCTCTGGAAACTGAGAGTTGCACCCTTGCTCATACCAGCATCGTTCAGCATCTTTACTATGGTAAAGATTCTATCCGTACCATTCTTTGCCGTGCACATGCGAAATTTCTCAGGGTGCCCGTGATGCCTCTCTCGAGTTCGAATCATTTCTTCTGTCAGCTGCACGTCTCGATCCCTGATTCCATAATTCGCATCACAGTTGAAGAGGTAAGATATCCTATTCCGACCAAACCACTCAAACTCATCAAGGATCTGCGCTTCTTCAAGGAGAACAACTTTGTTGTATTTTGCGCCACCCCAGGCACAAAAAGTACACTGGTATGGGCACCCCCTGTTGGTTTCTTGGCTTGCGGAGAGTTGCCGGCCCCTGCCTAGCATGAAGTCAAAAACTCCAGATAGATAGGGCGATGGGAGTCTCGATAAGTCGAGTACCCTTTCGTGCGAAAGTAGCTTGTGTGTCCTGTTTCCTTCCATCCGAACACTCAGACTTGGTATTTTTGAGTAGTCGGGATGAAGAGAAGGTGACTCAAGCAGGATGGCAGCAAACGCAAACTCTCCTTCGTTGTGGACAAGAATATCGACGTACGGATGCTCCACAAAAAATCCCTCAGAAGCATCTGGAATTTGTGACCCTCCGAAAATGATGAGACAATCAGGGAAGGCTTCCTTTACGAGTCGAGCCAGCGTCTTGTTGTACTCCCAGTTCCATATGTAGCAGGAAAAACCGACTACACTTGGGTTGTTCATTCTCTTCACCACCTCAAGCGGATTTTCACGGAGGAAGATGAGATCCTCAAAGTGAAAATTTTGCCGTATGTCTTCGACTGTCTGAGCATATGCCTGAAGTCTGCCTATTGAGTAGGGGACAAAAACATTATCTCCATATTGGAAATTTGGTTGGACGAGAATTACTCGTCGTTTCTGATGACTGAGCAAGATTGCCATACTGTTGCCTTCTGTTATTTTGCGTTGTGTAAAGGACGAAATGTCTGTGTGTCATCATACCGTATCGCACCCATGCCTCAAATTGACTCATGGAGAATATGATGTTTCGAAATGTGCTGACAAGGCCACTTTACGAAGGTATAATGCAGGAATGAACAAGCAATATCCCAAAATAACCATTGTCACCCAGTGCTACAATCGGGAGAAGTATATAGCAGAGACCATTGAATCGGTGCTCTCCCAGGGGTATCCCAACCTTGAGTATATTGTGATAGACGACAACTCTTCCGACAGAAGCTGGGAGATCATACAGCAGTACAAAGACAAGCTTGCTTACTGTGAAAAGATGGACTCTACTCCCACCACACCAGCTCGGGCGTACAATTATGGATTCGATAAATCTTCGGGAGAGATTATGAACTGGCTCAATGCAAAAAATGTTTTATTACCAAAGAGTCTTTTTACTATTGCCGAGGTGTTTACAAAATTTCCTCACGTCGAGTGGATTACTTCGATGGGGGCGCTTATTGATGGAGAGGGGAAGCTCATTCGTATTATTCCGGTGCGAAAAGATTTATATGAGCACCTCCGTGGTGAGCCGGCCAACATACAGCAGGAGTCGACCTTTTGGCGAAGGTCGCTTTGGGATCGGACGAAAGCGCGCTGCGATGAGAACGATACGGTGGCAATAGATGTGAAGCTGTGGAGTGAGAAATTTTTCCCCGCCACGCGACTGTATCATCTCAACACGGTTCTCGGTGCTTACAGAAAAGCATCCTCAAGTTCTTTTAGTACAATTCGGAGAAAGCAATTTGTCGACGAGATAGAAGAAGCTCGGAAAAATTTACGCAGGTTGGTGCCAAAGAAGAAGCTCGTTTATACCGAGCTGTACCGTCTCCTTCGGTATGCAAAGCCAATTCTTCGAAATATTCCTGATGGAGTGTATTCACGTACTCCAATACTAAAAGAGTTTAGCCATAAGGCACTTGATTTTCGCACCATGGAAAACGACCTCGGCGTACTTCGTGAGTACGAACGCAATCCATTCAGAACCATTTTCCCCTGGTAGTTTTTACTTCCCCCGCCACTTTTTGAGTTTGCCGAGCATTTTTTTTGCTTTGTGGAGTATGGATGGCGGAATCTTGCCGAGCACTGGGACAAGGAGCTCCCATCGGTTTGCATAGTAGAGATATTTGTGTGGGTGCACAAAGGGGAGAGTGCCACCGTTGCCCGCGGTAATTTCAGCAGCGAGGCCAGGGTAGTGGGGAATGGCGTCTTCGGAAACGTAGATGAAAATATTTTGAGAATAAAAGAATGAAACAGATTTGTTGTCCCAGATTTTTCGGCGAACGCAGTCTACCGGAAGGTATCCTCGCTCGGCGAAAAGGTCCGCCCAATATTGCGGCCACTGCTCGTTCACATGATGCGACCCACCCTGAAAGGGAATGGCTGCGGAGAAGAGGATGACAGGTGCGATGCTCGTAAGTGTCTCGATGAGTTTCGGAGCGTGTTTTGCGTCTACGTGCTCTGCCATTTCGAGGCATACGGCAAGGTCGGCTTTTTTATCGAGAGAAAAAGGCTTCTCTACGTCTTTGGGGGTGAAATCTTCTTTCGGAATGAGAAGCTGGCTTTCTTTTACCCACGGGCCGTCTACGCCAGTGATTTTCTGTACGCCATTTTCTTTAAAAACAGAGAGCCAAGTGCCGATACCGCAGCCAATGTCGACAATAGATTCGACTTTTTTCGGACCAATAAGACTGAGGACAATAGGTACTACCGTGCGAGCAGAAGAAAGGGACCCATCTCTAAGTTCGTCGTAGAAGAATTCGTTGTATGATGACATGGATTTAGTGATTTTTTATAGTACGTATACCAAGTTATACCAATGTATCACAAATTAGGAAAGAGTTCACTTGTTCGACCCAGTCTGCTACAATAGGCGCACATGAAAGATCCAAAGGGGCGAATGAAACAATGGGGGATTAATTTGGCGCTTATGCTGGTGAGTATTTTTGTGGTATTGGCAGTACTCGAGGTCGCGGTGCGTATTTTTACCAAGCCGGTGTATCCGATACTCCGTACCGACCCAGATATAGGGACGATTATGAAGCCAAATGTGCGCGAGTATGTGTGGCACAATGAGCCACAGAAGGAGGTACTCGTCCTCACCAACTCGCTCGGCTTCGTGGGCGACCATACTCCTGATCCGGCTGCGACCAACACCACTCGCATCGCACTCCTCGGAGACTCCACTACGGCATCTATCGAAGTCGATTATTTTCACGCTTTTCCGTTTCTCTTACAGGAAACACTCAATGCCGCCCGACCGCTCGACAGAAAGACAGTAGAGGTGTTGAACTACGGCGTCGGTGGTACAGGGACATTTCTCCAGTACGAGCGGTATAAAAAGTTTGTAGCGCCGTATCACCCGAAATATGTGGTGGTTGTGTTTAGTGAAAATGATTTTTCCGACAATCTCAATAAAATTCAATTTGATCCGGAAAATTACGGAGAAGCCGTATCGCGCAATCCAGGGCTGAAGGATTTTATTCTTCAGTTCCAACTCCCGAAACTTATTTTTGGAAAGTTGCAACATAACATTTATTTCTTACGCCTCTTAAATAAGCTCGGACTCTACGAGCTCAATCAATATTCAGAAAAGACCGTGCAGGGCGGATCGGTGACCGATGCGCCAGAGTATTATTCTTTCACTTTCGAGCTTCTTAAAAGACTCCGCGATAGAGTAGAGTCCGACGGAAGTAATTTTCTTGTTATCCTTCCCACCCCTCCAAAAGCAGAGATAATGGAGGAATGGAGAAAAAATGAATCAAATCGACGGCTTGAAGAATTTTTCAACAAAGAGCACATTCAGTTCCTTGTGCCGGATTATGGGGTGTTTGCCGAAGAAGTCATGCGGCAGTACGATGTGGACTGTGTAAATTGGAATTGTAATGGGCACATGAATGAATACGGGCACCAGGCCATGACACAGGCACTCTTCCCGTATTTCTACAAAATGCTTTTCTGGAATGGAAGATAAACACTCACAACTTAAAATCACATATCTTTTCGCCGGCGACCGCGCATGGCTTCTTGAAGCGGTGCGGAAAGGCGAGATGCATGGTGCCGGCTTTTGGGGCATGTGCCACCTTGCGCCGTACGGCATCACGGCAGAATCCCTCGATCCGGAAAAAGTATATCCCGCATGGCTTGCAAAAAAACTCCGGAAAATATTTTCCTCATACTCGATACACCTCACGGTATTTTGGAAATTCTTTTCCTACGATATTGTTTTTACTTCCACCGGTTTTGGTACGCAGCTTTTTTTCACATTGTTAAAACAAATCGGTATCCCGACGCCAAAGTGGGTGATGCATGATTTTAATATCACGGGATTTTTGGGTGATGAAAAAACTTTGAAGCAGAAAATTTTTGCGTATCTTGTCGCCCATGCCGACGGTATTGTAACGCTTTCCGAAAGAGAAAAAGAAATACTCGAAGAAAGATTTCCGCACCTTGCATCAAATGGGAAAATTGTTTTCATCCCATTTGGCACTGACCCGAAGTTTTTCGTTCCACATGATAATGAGGCAGGGGAGAAGCTTCAGATACTCGCGGTGGGGACAGATCCGGATCGCGATTACAAAACTCTTTTCCGTGCTTGCGAAGGGCTCAATATTCCGGTGACAGTAACGACCCTTTCTTCACGAATAGACATCTTGAAGCCACTCCCAGAATTTGTCACCCTCAAACGCTTTTCCGCACGTGAGCTGGTGGAAGAGTACAACCGTTCGGCGATGGTGGTCATCCCTCTCGACACTTCCCGAGGGCTCAACGATGCGATGGGTTCGTCTACGGTATCGGAGGCGCTCATGATGGGAAAGGCGATCATTGCCACGCGCACTTTCACCATGGAGTCGTACATCATTCACGGTGAGACAGGGCTTTTGGCAGACGAGGGAAGCGCGGAAGACTTGCGGGAAAAAATTCTCATGCTTTGGAATGATGCCCCACTTCGCAAACGCCTCGGCGAAAACGCGCGAGAGTTTGCGGTAAAAAATTCCGACATACATATTTTCTCAAAACGCCTCGCGGAGTTTTTTAAAGAGACTATTCTGAAATAAGTTCTTTCTTGAGAAAAAGCGAATCTTCGTAGATGGGTTTTCCTGAGAGGCGGCTAAAGTGCCGGCCGATGTCGCCCTGGTACACAAAGCCGAGTGCTTGGAGGGCATTGTGAATGTCGCCAAAGAGTGGTTGATTTTCGTAGAGTGGGAGAAATGACGTTTCGATAATGACAGCGGCGGCCTGCGAAAGAATATTTTTTCCACCCGCGATAACTTTGTCTTCAAAGCCCTGCACGTCTATCTTGATGAGAATATTTTTTGTCAGCGTTTCATCTTTGAGAATATCATCGAGCCGATCTATTT
>OFRG01000480.1_pt1 | contig 15364 bp, 21 predicted proteins | sample 1543071 | NCBI WGS metagenome assembly OFRG01 (sample SAMN07774222, study PRJEB24372) | wastewater metagenome | isolation source: WWTP Verbania (Effluent) | place: Italy: Verbania | collected 2015-12
TACGCGGACAGCCTTCGCCACCTTCGTGACGCGACTGAGCCTACGGCGGCGCTTTACCTTTGGTACGCGGACGCGCATGTTGCGGCAGCGGCAGCGGCAGCGGCAGCGGCAGCGGCAGGGTACGAGGTCTCTGCCCAAATCATCTGGGTGAAAAACAACGCGCAGTTCGTGAGCGCGGCGAAGTACCACGGCAAGCATGAGCCGTGTTTCTACGCGCACCGACGGGGCCAGACGGCGGCATGGTTCGGCGGCAACAACGAGGTCACCGTCTGGGATGTAGACCGGGCGAATAAGAACGAGTTTCATCCCACCCAAAAGCCGACGGCGCTCGCTGAAAGGGCGCTCACCAACTCCTGCCCGAATGCAGGCATCGTCCTCGACCTGTTCCTCGGCTCGGGCGCAACACTCATCGCCGCTGAACAACTCGGCCGCAAGTGCTACGGCCTCGAAATCGAACCGAAGTACGTGGACGTTATCCTGCAGAGGTGGGAAACCTTCACCGGCAAGACGGCGGTCCTCGTTGACTAACGTCCGCCAGAAGCCCGCCGCCGCCCTCGCGTTCAAACGTGGTGGGCGTGGCGTGGTGCCGATTCTCCCCGCTCCACCTCCGCGCATCCCAGACCCACCCCCTGACATCGGGGACTACGCCGTCGAAGTCTGGGAGGGATTCTGGCAGACCGAAGTTGCTGGCGCGGTGAACCTGGCGCGGGACGGGGAACGGTTGAGGCACTGGATACGCTGCGTTGACCAGCGATTCCGGCTATGGGCGTTGTGGACGAAGCAGCCCCTGATGAACGGCATGAAGGGCGGGCTGGTAGGCAACCCGTTGTGGCGGCAGATCAAAGACCTGACGGCGGACATCGACCGCGCCGAACAGGTATTCGGAATGACGCCTTTGTACAAAATGCGGCTGACCGGGGCGCTGGACCAGGCGGAGGCCGCAGAACAGAGCATCAAGACGAGACGAGACCGGAGGCCAGTGGAAGCATGAGCCGATTCGGAGCATCAGGAGCCGGCAACCGCACCGGACGGCGGACGATGACGCGCGGAGGACTCGGGTCTACCGCTCGTAATGATGAGTGGACTACTGCCCGACGGACGCGGAGTGCGCGTCTCGATGAACCGCCAATTAGTGCAATTTGGGAGGCGATACGGACACAGCAATGCTGCTGGTGTGCTGACCCTCGCACCTTTAAGTCCTTGAGCGGTCACCTTGAGCGAGGCCACGGCTTCGTCCTTAACGAGTTGCGTGATCTGCTGATGGTTCCCCGGAACACTCCGTTCGCGGGCGTGGCGCTCAGAGAAGGGCGGCGCGTTCGGGCGAAGGCACGCTATGAAGCAGACCCGACTGTCTTGCGTAGTGCGCCACCCGCAAAGGTGCATAGGCTCGGGGCGTTTGGGAAGGCGCAGCAGAAGGCAAAGTCTGCACGAGCGCACGAACTTCACCCTCCCCGAGAGCAGGTCTGCGAAGAATGCGGCGCGGTGTTCGTCTACAGTAAGGCGTCGAGAAAGAGTTGTGGGAAGACGGCGTGTAAGTTTGCGGTTAAGTCGCGGGCGCTGACTGGCAAGCCAAAGACGATTACCAATCCACGGACGAAGTTCAAGGGGCGGACATTGAAGCCCTGCGCCGTCTGTGGAGTACCCGTCTACCAGCGGAAGACCTGTTCGCGGGAGTGTTTTGTGGCGGGCCAGCGGGCTACCGCAGAAGCACGTGACCGCTCGGCTCGAACGTGCGAAGTCGCAGGGTGTGGTAGCCCGCATAAAGCCAAAGGGTTATGCGCGAATCACTACCAGAACCGGCGGCGAGCATGAAGCGACTCACCTACGGGAACGAGGCCATCGACTTCATCGAGCGATACTGTACCCTCCCGTCTGGTGACCACATCGGCGAACCCTTCCGGCTCATGGAGTGGCAAAAGGAATGGCTGCGCGAACTCTATCGCTGCGACAAGGAGGGAAACCTTCAGTACCGATGGGCACTTTTGGGTGTACCAAAGGGCAACGGGAAGACCCCGCTGGTCGCGGCGCTGTCGCTCTATCACCTACTCGGAGATGAGGACGAGCCCGACCCCTACGTCGTTATGGCGGCGGCGAGTGACAAGCAGGCCAACGAATGCTTCGGCGCCGCGCGGGATATGTGCGCGGCCAACGAGGAACTGGCGCGGCTGACAACTCGGTTTCGCTGGGAAATCCAGGCGTCCAAGGGGCGCGGGAAGATTGAGCGGGTCGCGGCATCGAAAGGCAAGCTCGACGGCAAACGCGTGTCGATGCTGATCATGGACGAGTTGCACGAATGGGTGGAGGAAAACTGGGTAGTGCTCACTGGTGGAGCGTTGAAGCGCCGGCGCACGCAGATCATCCAGACGACTACCGCGGGATGGGACCGCGAGAGCCTGTGCTATCGCGAGTACCAGAAGGGCGATGCGCTGCGAGCCGCGAACAACCCGACCTACTTCGTGCAGTGGTATCAGGCGCCGGACGGTGCGGACTGGACTGACCCGGCAGTGTGGAAGGCTGCAAACCCGGCATGGGGCGTGATTGTGGACGAGGACACACTACGGGAAGTGTTCAACAACCAGACACAATCGCAGTTCGAGCGATACCGCCTCAACAGGTGGGTGGAATCTGAGGACTTCTGGCTCCCTCATGGCGCGTGGGAAAAGTGCGGCGATGGCACTATCGAATTGATAGCGGGGGAGCCGACGTGGATAGGTTGGGACGCTTCGACAAAGAACGACTCGACGGCGATCGTTGCCGTGCAGAACCATGACGGGATTGCGGCGGTGAAGTCATGGGTATGGAGTCGGCCTGTTCGCCCCGATGGGAACCCGGACGAAACGTGGAAGCTGCCGATTGTCGAATGCGAAGAACTGATCCGCAGCCTTTGCACTCAGTACGACGTCCAAGAGGTGAACTACGACCCGGCATGGATAACCTGGAGCGCGGCCGACCTCGAGGCGGAAGGGTGGCCGATGGTGGAGTTCCCGCAGACGCCTTCGAGAATGTGTCCCGCGACTGCTGCGCTTTACACGGCGGTTATCCAGGGGACGTTGAGGCACGACGGTGACCGGGTTCTGTCGGCGCATATCAAGAGCGCGAGAGTCCGACCGATGAGGATGGGCGGCGAGATGCTGGAGAAGTCGCACAAGGGGAAGAAGATTGACGCGGCGGTTGCTCTGAGTATGGCGATTCATGGGGCGCTGGGTGAACCCGCAGAGAGTGGCGATTTGGTATTCTCGTTTGGAGGCAACCGCTGAGACTTCGAAAACTCCGACTGCTGACAGTTCGCACCGCATGGGGACTCGCAGAACCTTCCGGTTTCGCGCTCCTGGTGTATGCTACGTATCGGTGGCAAGACCTTCTCGGTATCGCGCTGGCTGGAATAGTCCTGCTCGGTTACGGGGTCACACGGGGGAAGTAAATGCTTCGACAGGCCGTCGCTACCGTCAGTCAAGGTCTCCGTTCCTACCCGAAACAGATCACGGAAATGGGCGGCTCCCGGTTCGACCTGATGTCGATGTTCGGTTACAGCGATAGCGGCGCCTACGTTGACCGCGATACCGCCCTCCGAGTCTCCGCGGTTTACGCTTGTGTGAACCTCATCTCGCGCACCATCGGCGCCCTACCGCTGCACGTTTACGCCCGCCAGGGCGATGACGGCCGGAAGATCATGCGGACCGAGGGCACAAAGTACCTCTGGTGGAGACCGAATCCCGAGGTTGCACGGTCGATTTTCTGGGAAACGTGCATCGGCCACGCGGTTTTGTCGGGCAATTCGTACATCTACGTGGTCACCGAGAACCGCCGCCCGGTGGAACTGTGGCCGATTGACCCGGCTCGCGTCGCTGTTGGACGCGCCAGTGACGGCCAAAAGGTCTACACCATCGACGGGACGCAGGCGCAAAAGGACTTTGTGAACGGTGGCAACATCGTCCACGTCCAGGCGTGGGGCACGGACGGACTCAAAGGGCTGTCACCCATTGCCCTCTCCCGGCAGGCTATCGGCCTCGCGCTTTCGGCAGAGAAGGCGGCGGCGAAGATCACCGGCACCGGGGGCCAGCCGAGCGGCATCCTTTCGACTGACCAGGACTTGAAACAGGACCAGGCCGACGCGCTCGCGGCCAAGTTCGAAGAGACTCACGGCGGGAGCGAAAACGCCGGCAAGGTGCTAGTCGTCGGTAAGGGCATGAAGTGGTCACCGACCACGATCAACCCTGACGACTTGCAATCGCTCGAGTCCCGCAGGTATCAGGTTGTGGACATCGCCCGCGATTACCTCGTCCCGCCGGAGATGATCGGGGCCAGCATTGAAGGCTCGTCGTCGCTGACCTACGCCAACGCCGAAGACCGCATGCTCCACTTTGTCACGCTGACATTGCAGCCCTGGATTACGCGCTTCGAACAGACCATCAGCGACGAACTCCTGGCGCCGCAGAACCAGTACGTGAAGTTTGACATGCGCGGATTGCTCCGCGGCAACTCGACGCAGCGCATCGCGTTCTACACAGGCATGGCGGAACTCGGGGCCATCACCGAAGACGAGATCCGGGGCTTCGAAGACCTCGAACCGATCCCCGAAGGTGCGAAACGCCCCACGAAAGCCGCGGCCCCGGTCGCAGAACCTCCGCGGGCATTGGAGACCACCGTCAACATCGACATGCCGCCGATGGACGTTCGCCTGCAACCGACATTCATCCACGAATACCCCGAACTCCCGCCACCCGAACAGCCGCGCAAAGTAACCAAGCGCATCACCCGCGACGAAAACGGCGCGATTGCCACCATCGAGGAGGAATAGATGGCCGGACTCGTACCCAACGCGGGCGAAGAACTCGCGCTCAAGAACTTCCTGAACCACACGGCCCCGCAGGACCAGACGCTGAAGCTGTACGTCAACGATGTCTCGCCGGCGGAAGCGAGCACGGCGGCGACGTTCACGGAGATGAGCACGCAGGGTTACGCATCGAAGGCGCTCACCGGCACGTCATGGGTGGTAACACCCGGCGCCCCATCCTCGGCCGCCTACGCTCAGCAGACGTGGACGTTCGACGGCACGGGCGGTTCCACCGTCGTCTACGGCTACTTCGTCGTGCAAGGAACGAGCGGCATTCTCATGTTCGCGGAACGCTTCGGCACCCCGCCGACGATCGTCAACAACGGTGACCAGATCAAGGTCACGCCAACCATCACGGCCGACTGATGAGCGACATCGAGAACCTTCGCCTGATTCGCCAGCCCGGCCGCCGCATCGGACGCCAACACATGTGGAAACGCCCGGGTGAGGCCGTCATTGAAGGGCTGCTCGGCGCGAGGCTGATGGACGAAATCCGTCACGCCTCGATGGGGCTGCACATCCCGATTCCGATTGCGTGCATGCCGCAGGTGTCGGCGTACAAGGGCGAGTTTCTGCCGGTGCTCCGGGGCGGGGGGTTCAGTTCGCTCAGTGACCTTATCTCTGAGGCAACCACGGGCGGCAAGCGGCAAGACAGGTCGTTTGCCAAGGTCGGGACTACCGGAGCCGTGGCTTTCTCTAACTCACTCTGGCGCGTCGGTAACATGCCCGCTGCGGCGGGGGCTGCCGCCGCACTCGCGGGCGGAACCCACAACGACAACACGACGGCAGGCGGACTACTCCAGGTTGACCCGTCCGGCGGTGACACGCTCCACCTCACCACGGTCACATCCTCGGCCACGGTTCAGGGACAACTGCTACTGCTCTACGACCGGCTCTGGAACGGCCTCATCGCGCTGTCATCGTCGGGCACACAGACCTGCACGCTGACCGGTTATCCAGACAGCACGGGTCGCTATTCGACCTCGGGCGCGTCGGGTTCCTCGATTGGCAACTTCGCGTTTATCGCGAACGAGGCCGGTGCCACGCTCTCGGCGGTCGCCCACACATGGACGATGGTCTACACCGACCACGCTGGCAACACGGGCCAGAGTGCCACCGCCCTCGCAGGCATCTCGGGGGCCATCACGAACCGCGTGGACCACGCCGAGTATTACATCCCGCTGCTCTCGGGCGACTACGGAATAGCGGACATCGAGTCGATTACCTGTAGCGTCAACACGGTGGCCGCTGGCTCACCGACGATCGTCCTGGCGCATCCGCTGGCGTTCATCCCTCAGCTCGCGGCCAACAACCCGTTCATCCTCGATGGCATCAACAGCGCATTCAACCTCGTGGAAATCGAGACGGACGCCTGTCTCGCCCTCATGGAATTGCAGAAGAGCGCCACGACCGCCACGACCTACACCGGCCAGGTAACGATGGTCTCCGGGTGAACGACGGCTCTCCGCTGTATCGCGCCCGGTTCCAGTGGCAACCCACGCTCACGGCGCACGACCCCAGTAACATCCTCACGCTCAACCCGGCGCCGGTTACCTACACCTTCACGGGCGACGTTGCCCTCACCTTCGCGGTCGCTTCACCGCAGACGGCGACCTACGTCGAACCCGTTGCCGTCGCGCTGACCTTCGGCGTGGCATCCACCCAGGCGGCAACCTACGCCGAGCCGGTCGAAGTAGCCCTCACCTTTGCGGTGGAAAGTCCGCAGGCATTCACCGACTCAATCGTTGGAGACGTGGCGCTCACGTTCGGCGTCGATTCGCCATTCGAGTACGTCGCGGGTTCTGTGGAGGCTCCATCCTCACGAGGCGGGCGCCCCATCCCTCTCAGCGGGAACCCACTCAAGGCCACCATCTTCGCGCCACCAGTCCCGGTGACCTACGTGTTTACCACGTCAGTTTCCGCGCCGTCATTCAGCGTCGCTGGTAAACTGAGTGTGACCTATTCGCCCTCGGCAGACGTCTCGATGCCGGGGTTCTCAGTTTACTCCGCTCATAGTGTTACCCGCGTTCAACTTCAGATTGCCGGCCGGGTGATCGCTCCAGTATTCGCCTTTAGTTCAATCGTCAAGGTAGTTCGCGCCGAAGAGGAAGAACTGCTCTTAGTCGGGGCACTGTGACCCAGGAGGAACGTATGGCTGAAACGGAGACCAAACCTAAGACCGATCTCGGCCCGCGTTGCAAGGGGCCGGGGTGCAATCGCCTACTCGCTGTAGCGTTGGCGCGGCCATGGGTGATTGACTGCCCGAGGTGCAAAACGCGCAACGCCTCTTGACAACCGCTAACCAGCGTATGCACTATAACACTCAGTGGACTAGTTCCCGCCCGTAAGCTGACTACGGCGAACCATGTGGCCTTTGCGGCGTGCCCTCAACGCGAATCGTGTTGAGGGCTTTTCATTTTGGCAGACCGGCTCGAATCCTTTGGCTACGTCCGCTCCTCAAAAGAGGACACCCGCACGGTCGAAGTAGTCGTCTCATCCGGCGATGTTGCCCGAGACGGCGCGATTATCGACCAATCCGGCTGGAACACCCGCAACTACGAACGTAATCCCGTGGTCCTGTGGGGTCATGACGATCACTCCCTGCCCATCGCCCGCGCATCTGAGACGCGCATCGAAGGCGACGACATGGTGCAGGTTCACGAGTTCGCCAAACACGCCCGCGCCGAGGAAGTCTTCCAGGCGGTGCGCGGCGGATTTGTCAATGCGACCTCCGTGCGCTGGATTCCCGGCGAGACCGAAGTACGCAAGGTGGGCACCGGCAAGGACGCGCGAAACGTCCTCGTGTTCACGCGCGGCCACGAGTTGCTCGAAGTCTCCTACGTCCCCATCCCGGCAGACCCCAACGCCCTCGTGCTCCGCGCCGACGGCAAGCCGATTGACCTTTCCGCCTACGGCACTCCCGAACCCGAAGTAGTCCGATGCGTTGCCCGCGATTGCCGGAACGAAACGGACGGCTCGGCGCTCTGTGACGAGTGCTCCGAATTGCTAGACACCGCGCGGGTGGCACGCGCTGTTGACCCTCGAGCCGAAAGGCTCACGGCCCTGGCGGAGCGACTCCGCGCCAAAGCCCAGGAAGGTGCAGCTTGACCGAACAGACCGTAGACCCGATGGAGGCCGTCGCTTCGGCGGTCGTTGATCTGGTTACCACCACCCGCGAACACAATGCCGCTGTCCTCGAAGAGATCCGCGCACTGCGGCCCGTCGAGACGCCGGCCGCTCCTCAGCGTGACCCGGCCATGCTCCCCGGCGGGCAGACCATCAGCGCAACGGACACGATGCGCGATGCCTTCACCCGTGACTGGTGGAACCCGCGACTGAGCGAGCGCGAGAACATTCTCGCCATCCGCGCCAACTTCGAAATGGCGAAAGCCATCCAGGGCGCATCGCGGACCATGAAGAACCCGACGAACCTGAAGTTCCGCGAGGACTTCGAGAACGCCGCACGGTTCTCCATCTTCGAAGACAAGCGCACCGAGCGCGTGATGGTGGTCGATGGCTACGATTCCCGCGGCCTTCCGATTACCCGGGCGATGGACAGCGCAGAGACTGGCTTCGGCCTCGAACTGATTGGCGTCGAGTACGCCTCGCAGCTGTGGCAGGCCGCTCGCAATCTTGACACCCTCGTTGGAGACATCCGCGTTGTGCCGATGTCCACCAGCACGGCCAAGGTGCCGATCGACGGCAACGTGCCGGAGATGGTCTTCGTCGGTGAGAACACCTCAGCGTCGAACACCCTCCCGACCACGCAGAAGACGCCTTCGAACAACGTCACCCTGACCGCCAAGAAGTTCGCCATCTACCAGGTCTGGAGCGCCGAACTCGAAGAGGACAGCGTGATTGCCTTTGTCCCCTTCCTCCGCGACATGCTCGCGCAGTCGGCCGCTGTCCACCTCGGTTCGGCGTACCTCAACGGCGACAACACGAACGCCGGCACCGGCAACATCAACCTCGACGATGCTGACCCCGGCGACACGAAGCATTACCTCGCATGGGACGGCATCCGCCACGACTGGATCGTGACCACGACCGGCAACGGCGTGAACCAGGCTGGCGCCCTCGACCCGAACAACATCAACGTGATTCGCGGCCGCCTGAACGGTGGCGACGATGACGTTGACAACGCCATCACGAACATCAACTGGGGACTCAATCCCCGAAACCTGCGCCTCGTCTGCGACTGGGACACGTACCTGAACCTGCTGAACGCGGACAAGGTCACGACCGTCGATAAGTACGGCGCCGCCGCCACCGTCCTCACGGGCGAACTCGGCAGCATCTACGGCATCCCGATCATCTCGCCGCCCTACGCCTCCAAGACGGAAGCCGACGGCAAAGCGTCAACCACCGAAGCCAGCAACACGAAGGGCCAGGTCACACTGTTCGCCCCGGCTGCTTACCTCGGCGGCGAACGGCGTGGCATCCAGATGTTCATGGACCGCATCCAGGGCCGCGACCAGTTCCTCATCGAACTGTACACGCGTCGCGCGTTCACCCGGTTCGGCACCAACGGCAGCGCCGGAATCTATAATATCACGGTATGAAATTAGTGGGGCGGGAGTGACATTCCGCCCTGCTCCCAATGGAGGCGCATGTGTTCGGACTGGGTAAGAACTTCGAGGTTCGCGATGTCATTGTTGAGGCGGTCTCCGTCTCGATGGTGAACGATCTCGCGCTTTCCAAGTGCCCGTCCGAGATGCGTCTCCATGACCACGCGATGCTCGGTCCGGAGCTTTCCGCCTACGCGGATGTAACGGTATCCAAGCGTCTTGTGGACGTGCCCACCCTTGAACCGCGGATGCTCCGCGCCAAGGTTGTCCCCTGCCTGGATGCGGTGCGTCAAGCCTTTCGCCTGCCGCTCCCGCGTCTCTTGCGTAAGGGTCTGGAAGCCAAGCGATTGGTATTCCGCAATCGTCATTTGGTGGCGGGCGACAAGGTGGGAGCGGCTGATCGCTTTCATTTCCTGACCGCAGAGTTGGCATTGCATAGGCCCATTCTCGCCCCTAACAACATCACAGTCTACGGAGGCCATTAACAATGCCACTCGGAGGCAAGCTACAGGTCGAGGACATCTACACTCGCGGCCTCGCGCTCGAAGAGATCGCAGACCCCGGCACTGGTGTCGCGATTCCCGTCTCGCGCTCGGCCCACATACAGATCGTCACGGGCGGCGGGGCCGAAACCAACACCCTCGCCATCCCGACCTTCGTCGGGCAACGGCTCATCATCTCGATGAAAACGGACGGCGGCGGCACGCGGACGATTACGGTCGCCTCGGCGTTCAACGCTTCAGGCAACACCACCATCGCACTCGATGACGCGGGCGACTCGATCTGCCTTGAGGCAAGCCTTGGCTCTGCCGGCGTCCTCAAGTGGAACCAGGCATGGACTAACGGGCCGACCCTCGGGTAATCGGTAACGACCTTCAATCGCCGCCCAGCCGGATGTGACCGGTGAAGCAAAAGCGGACGGCAAAGGAGAAACCAAATGGCTCGTGAAGACGTTTTCCGCGTAAGGAATACCAGTTGGCCCGCTCTCGGTGAGTCCGGGCAGGAACAGGCCGTCATCAACCGTTCAGGTTCAGCGATCGTCACGGACTTCCTGACGCAGTTGATCCTCGGCGGTTGGGCCTACCACATCCAGGCCGGCACCGAAGACGCCCCGGTAGCGTCCACCGCTGCTATCGATGACCAGTTGGCTTTCATGCTCGTGGATCAAAATGCGGGCTACGCGATGCTCCCGCTCGGCGTCCAGACGGTTATCGCCAACTGGACCACTGGCACCCTGTTTAACACGATGCTGGAAGCGGACAAGGACAAGGCTCGCTACAACTCTGGTGGCACCCTGTTCGTCCCGACGAACCTGCGCGGCGACGACCCGCGCACGTTCAGCGGTGTGGCCTACGTCTGCGCCGCGGACATCGTGGCGAACGCCAAGTCGGCTGTACCGAACAGCGTCGAACTCTGGCGTGGTGGTGTCACTGAGGACGCACAGGCGACCCCTGACGCGGCTGCGGCGGCTAACGGTGGAAATGCTACCTACAGCATCCGGGTTAACCCGTTCATCGTGCTCACGGACGTTTCCTCGTTCGTCGTTCACCACGGCGCAACCACGGCCGACGCCAACTCCTACGGCAACTTTCAGTTCGCCCAGGTCGAAAAGGGACTCCTTATCTAATGCCCCTCTACGACTTCCGTTGCAGCAACGGGCATGTGACCGAACAGCGGGCTGGTTACGACCAGTCCGCTATCGGTTGCCATTGCGGCACGGAGGCCCAACGCAATCCGGTGAACCGTCTCAGCGTAAGCGGGTTTGCAATTCAGCCAATGAGGTCGCGGCCCGTCGGCCTTAGCCAGTTCATCGAGGCCCAGGGCGAGATGGTCCGCACAGCGGAGCGAACTGGAGTGATGGCCCCGGACGTGATGGCAATTGCCAAGCGGCAGGCGGCACGGATCGAAAAGCACGCACCGGAGTTGATTACCGGGACTTAGGGAAGGTGGCACCCATGCGACTCCTCTGCATTTCAGATTACCGGTCTGGCGCTGGTGACTACCGCGAAGGTGCGGTCATCGAGGTGAGCGACTCGATCGGCGAATACCTGCTGCGCGACTCTCCTGGCTCATTCGTCGCAGAGGACGAGGCAAAGCCCGAGAAGGTCGCCAGCGTTGACCGCCAACAGAAGGCAGGACGATCCCGATGAGCATGCGCGACTACGACATGGTCACACTCCGCGGCACAACGGACGGCTCAGGGGATGCCACCGTTGACAGCGCGATGCCGGTAACCGGTGAGATTATGCACGTCCAGGTCGAAGGCGCGGCGCTCACCGATAGCGCGAACCTCGTCCTTTCGGCACTGCTCACGGAAGTGGCCGGCACAACCGAAGTCTCCGCGCTGCTGTTCATCAACCACGCCGACATCGGCAACGCGGCTATCGACCAGGTTACCCCGCGCATGTTCGCCCAACTGAACACGGGCGCAGACATGGAAGTAGTGGCAGGGCAGAAGACGCCCGTCCCCTACTTCGTCCCTGGCGCCAAGCTCCGCGCGGTCGTATCGGCCGGCGGCGACACCAAAGCATTCTGCATCAAGGTCTGGGTGCGGTGAAAAACGGATACTGCCGCCTCTCGCATCTTCGCCAGGCAGTGAATGCCGAAGGCACCACGGCGCAGGACGATGCACTGCTGGCCGCGCGTGACGCTGCGAGCAGGTATGTCGAAGAGTTCACCGGGCGGCGCTTCTACAGCGAAACCGCCACGGCTGAATACGACGGCAACGGCAAGACCCGGCTCTGGCTCGGCTGGCATTCTGCCGAACCATTCCGCGCGGACCTCATCGCACCAACCACCGTCAAGGTTGACGACAATGGCGACGGCTCCTTCGAACTAACGCTGGTTGAAAACACCGACTACTGGATGCACCCGGACAACCCGACGGTGACGAATAAGCCGTGTGAGGCGCTGGACATTGTCACCGGGCGCACCACGTCGCCGCAGGTAGCGGTATGGCCGAACGTCCGGCGCAACGTCCAGGTAGTGGGCAAGTTCGGTTACTCCGAGATCACCGAGGTATCCGGCCTCACGGGAACGGTCGCAGACGCATCCACCACCACCCTCACGGCCAACGCCACGGCGGCAATTCTGATATATCCCGGCGACGTGATACTCGTGGAGTCCGAGCAGATGTACGTCTCGGCTGTCGTGACCACTGCGCTCACGGTTGAGCGCGGCATCAACGGCACCACGGCGGCATCCCATACGGGAGCGGCCATCAGAATCCGCCGATACCCCGAGGATGTGGAACGAGCCGTCCGCGCGGACGCTTCTCGCTGGCTCTGGCGGCAAGCCCAGGGCGAGTACGGAGATGACCGCTCGATGCCGTGGCAGGCCATCCGCGACACGCTCTGGAAATACGGCAAAGGCGGCGTCGGCGTCGGATTGGCGGTCGGCTGAGATGGGAAGCGTGAAGTTTCGAGGGCCAATCTTCGACAATCCCGGCCCCGCCATGCGGAAAGCTTCCGGCCCCGGACTGGCGAAGCTTGGCGCCCAGATTGAAGCCACCGTGCGCCTCAACACCCCGGACGTTTCCGGCGAATTGAAGCGCTCGGTGAAGACCGTCGTCTGGAATGACAACCGCGGCGTATCAGTGAAGTCCACCCTCAAGGTTCCGCGCAAGACGTGGAGTGAACGCGGTACTCGCGGCAACGTGAAAATCGCCAAGGCTTACGGCATGTGGCGCAAGGGCAAGGCCAAGGCGCGGGAATCGAACAAACAGGGGCTACTGGCGGCTGACATCGCGAGGGGGCTGGAATGAGCCGCCAGGGAGTCATCGACACGCTCACAACGCACCTTGAGGGCTACACCCGGCCATCAGGTTCCGCGCCCTACTTCGCCAAGGTCTACGCGCACCGCCCGCTCGGCCTCGCACCATTCGACAAGCTCTGCATCTTCTACCTCGAAGGTGAGTCAGAGATTCCCTTTGGGCGGCAGACGCTACGGACGGCGATGGTTGGCGAGGCGTGGGGCATCAAGTGCTTCTGGCAGCGCCGGCCGCTCGAAGAGGCCCGCGAGAACCTTGTCCTCGAACAGTGGGACGCCATGCGCGGGATTCAAACCCTGCTGCGCGGCGACTCCCAACTCGGCGGCAACGTCGATGACCTGAAGATGCGCGGCTATCCCGTTATCCAAGAAGAGTCCTACGGCGAGAACGACGTGCGCTGGGATGTCCTCACCATCACCTTCGATACCTGGAACCTGAACGCGGAGGCGATTGCCGTATGACCACGAAATCCGGCCTCGGTTCCCGCTTCTTCCTCGACGGGTATGACATCTCGGGGGACGTGGGCGCGATCGGCACAATCCGCTGCGCGAACAACCCGATAGACGTGTCCTCGATTGACGTCTCTGGGACGAAGCGCATCAGCGGCCGCAAGACGGGCGAGATGGCATGGAACGTCTTTTTCAACGACGCGGCATCGCAGGAACACGTCGCGCTGAAGGCCATCACGCGCACGGACCGCTACGCACTCTGGGCGCAATCCTGCACGGCCATCGGCGACCTGGGCATCGCGGTTCAGGGTAAGCAGATGTCCTACGACTGGAGCCTCGGAGCGGACGGCGGGCTAATCGGTTCCGTCCAGATGCTCTCGAACGGCGCTCCGACAGAGTTCTGTGAGTTGCTCACGCCGGGCAAGCGCACCGACACGGGCGCGACTAACGGATCGTCTTTGGATGGCACGTCAGCCACTACCTACGGACTCGCGGCCTATGCCTTCCTCACGGCGTTCACGGGCACCGATATCACGTTGACGATTGAGGATTCCGCCAACAACTCGGCATTCGCGGCCATCACCGGCGGCGCGTTTACGCAGTTCACGGCGGTCGGGGCGCAACGCCTTCAGACCGCCATCAATGGCGACGTGCGGCGTTACGTGCGAATCGCTTCATCCACATCGGCTGGCTTCACAAGCGCGACGTTCGTCGTTGCGTTCGTGCGCTACCACATCACCCAACCGCTCTACGCCTAGGAGGGCATCATGGCTGTCGAATCTGGTATCGGCGCAACAATCACTATCGACGATGGAAACGCGGGCGCCGGTACAGGCCGTGACCTCTCGGCCTACTGCACCCAGTTCTCGTTCAACACCCCGCGCGGCGTCCAGGACATTAGCTCGATCAACCTCTCGGGCATGAAGCGATTGCTTCTCCGCTCGGACGTGCAGATCAACGCCACGTTCGTCTTCGATGACGGCTCAAACCTTTCGTGGCACGTGTTCAAAACGTCGGGCACTGACGACGGCTCGCGGACGGTAGTCATCGTCCACTCCGGCCAGACCTTCACCGCTGAATGCATTCTCACCGACACGAACTTCAGCTTCGGTGCTGACGGCTCGCTGACCATCGGCGCCACGTTGCAATTGAGCAATGGCGTGGACGGAACTTGGTCCTAACGACCAACTAGCCCGCAGGAGGTGGCACTTTGGGCACAGCACTGATCGACATCAGAACAACCGAAACCCTCTACCTCGATTCCTTTCCAGGCGTCGAGGTAGAGGTTCAGACTGCAGTTTCGATGCGCGACTTTATGGCGCTCGGGAAGCTTGCAGACATGGCGAACCCCGACGACATGGAACAAGCAATCTGGGAGTTTGGCGAGAAGTTCATCACTGGATGGAACGTCTCGCTGAACGGCGCAAGCGTGAAGCCGTCGGGCGAAACGTTCGCCAAGATGCCTGTTGCTTTCCAGTTGGAACTCACCAACAAGTGGCTGTCCTCAATGCGAGGGCCGGGTGCCCCTTTAGGGCAAGAGTCCAGCAGTGGGCTCGATTCCCAAACGCAATCAACCGAACAACCGGACAACGAGTAGACCCGCCGCTCGAACTCATGGAGGCACTCATGCGTCGCGACCTCTGCCAGATGTGGAACTGTTCCCCGGCAGAGCTCGCCCAAATGGATGCGCGGACTGTGCTCCATGAGACCGCGCTGATCCGACTCTACGAAGCGGAGGTCGCGA
>OFRG01000481.1_pt1 | contig 15339 bp, 15 predicted proteins | sample 1543071 | NCBI WGS metagenome assembly OFRG01 (sample SAMN07774222, study PRJEB24372) | wastewater metagenome | isolation source: WWTP Verbania (Effluent) | place: Italy: Verbania | collected 2015-12
ATTGAAAAACGTTTATCTAAAGATAGTATGGTCATTTTACTTGAAGAAAAAGGCCAGCTCCGATCGTCAAAGGATTTTGCTGTATTTATGGAAAGAATCACTTCATTAGGACAAGAAATTATTTTTGTGCTGGGAAGTGGTGTTGGCCTGCATAAATCTTTGAAAGGAAGAAGTAATTATTCAGTTTCCCTATCTCCCCTAACCTTTCCTCACAATATGGCTAGAGTTTTACTAGAAGAACAAATTTATAGAGCTTGCACTATAAATTCTGGCAAAGAATACCATAAATAAACCTATCTCTAATTCGCGCGAATTAGAGAAGGTCGTAGTGTTCAGTTCTTAATTATAAGACCTGCTTTTTTATCAGGCTTGTACTTTTTTTGATAGCGTTTTAATGCAATTGTGACTTGTTTGAAGTATGAATCTGGATGTGTTTCTGGAAAATAATCCTTTCCCCATCTTTTCTTTTCTCGAAGCACTCTTTGTTTATCAATTTTTCGTATATCCCCCATTAAGTAAATCCGCTTATTCCATAGGTGATTTAATAACTTTGGGTGGAACAGAAATACACCTTCAACCACCATAATTTTTTTTGAAAGGTCATAGGTTTTTATAATATCAATCTTCCCGCTTTTACTGTTATATATTTTCGTTGCATAAAATCCCCTACCTTTTTGAAAAGCTTTAATAAGTTTTTCAATTTTTTTGTCATCACAAATATTTAATTCAAAAACTTTTGATTTGTCTTTGGCTTTTTTCAGAAGCGTTCTTAGCTTGTTTCTAGAAATCAAAAAATCATCACGATGGACAGCAAGAATATCTTTATTTATCGAACAAAGATTTTTTAATAAAGTTGTCTTCCCTATTCCTGTGTACCCATCAATGGCAATGATTAATTTTGGTTGATCTTTTGACCAAAGTTTAATTTGAGAATTTACTTTATTAATTTTTTGGCTGGTCATATGTTTCGTGTGAATCTAGATTTTTATAGATTTTTGAAGAAATTAATCCCAAAACAATCCAAAGCAAAAACTGTGGTTGCTCTAACGTCCAAAAGTAGTGATCAAAGAGCATGAGTGTCATAAATCCTATTAGTAGAGCAAAAAGTAGCAACGCGTTACTATCCTTGCTTTTAATACTTAGCTTAAATAGATTGATCAGATAACTGACAAACAGAATTATTATAAGCAGTGCTCCTGGAATACCAATTTCTGTTGCTGAAAGTAAAAAATAATTATGAATTGGTTGAATTTCCCATGTCTCTAGTTTTTTCTCGGAAAATTGTTGCATGTGCAACAGGCTATCCCCTGGCCCGAACCCAACTATTGGATTGGATTTTAGCATTAAATAGCCAATTTTATTGTAAGATATGCGGTTTATTACTGACTCATCATTGCTATTTACTCTATTTTGATACAAGGGCCAAAGGATTGCAGAACTTAAAACGATTGCAATGGCTATTACTGTAAAAGCTTTAATCTTAGAACTAAATTCACCCTTATTTATGAGCGAAAATGCTACTATACAGCTAAGGCTGATGAAAAAAGCGAGCAAGCCAGATCTTGAAAAGGTGAGGAATAAAGTAAATATTAAAGTAAATAAGCTTGCATAAGCAAATTTATAGTTTAATAGCCATTTTTCCTTTAAAATAAGCCAAATTTGAATAATTCCAGCAGTAAAAAGGAAAGCACTTAAAATGTTTGGGTGAGGGAAAAGGCTATATGGTCTCAAAAATACCAAGCCCAAGTTATCGGAGATTTTTGCTATCCCAAAATTTAAGATGCTTAGGGAAGACTCTCCAAAATAGTGTCCTAGCCCTATAAAACTTTGTAGAGCAAATTGAACTATTCCAATAATAGATACGAATAAGGAAAATAGGACAAAAGTGTGAAAAAAGCTCAGTAGCTTCTCTGGATAAGATAAGAAGTAGGATTTAGCTGTTTCATGTAAAACAATCAATTCAAGAAGCTTTATTAAAAAGAATGTTGGAAATGCAATATTAGGATATATATTTGCTAAATAAGCAAGTATGATGTATAATATTAGATAAATGATTAGTTTTTTTGGCTTTGTTGTTAGTTTTCTTTTTAAAATTAACCAGAAAAATAGCAAATAAAGAATAATATCGCTTAAGTATAAGGATATTGTGAGAAAGTCAGAATATTCTCCGGTGGAAAAGCTAGTGTTAGTAGGGAATACTTTCCGAACTGGGATGAATATACTTAGCAGTAGCAATAAGGCAAGTAGATGAGGAATATTTAGTTTGAGTTTATCCAGAAAGTTTTTCATGAAAGGGGAGTAACTTATTTTGAGTATATCACGATGTAAGTCAATAATTTATTTCCAATTTATTGTGTGTAGGCAGGGGAGTGGGTGCGTGTTATAATTTTGCTGTTATCTATAATATTAGTTTAGTAATTGCACTTGGCCTTGTAGCTCAATGGATAGAGCAGCTCCGTCCTAAGGAGAAGATGTTGGTTCGATTCCAGCCAGGGTCACCAAAAGTTAAAAAGTTTTGTGATATACTAAGGTTACTATGATTGATCCAGAATTAAAATCTTATCTTAACGACATTACCAAATACACTTATGTCATGCATAAGCGTACTGGGGGGAGAGCCAACGCATTTTTTAACGGTATCTTCACAGGGTTTGGTTCGGTTGTTGGGATTGTACTTGCTCTTGCCTTAATTGGTTGGGTTTTAAACATTGTTGGTGTTATTCCAGCATTTCAAAATCAGGTTGATGATTGGCAAAAACTTTTGCAACAAGCTCAAACAAAACAATTCAGTCCTTATACTCCGAATAATCAAAGTAAGTAGCATTGACCAGAAGCAGTTTTTCGGCTAAAATGTTTGAGCGCTTATTTATTTCCAATTCGGGCCCTTAGCTCATCTGGTAGAGCGCTTCCATGGCATGGAAGAGGTGACCGGTTCGAGTCCGGTAGGGTCCACCAAAGAAGTATTATCGCGAACCGTATGGAATATACTGGAAACGATCGCTATTGTGATGTGATTCTGAAAGACACATCGTTGCTTAAGAAAGAGTATGAAAGTGATAATGTACTTGCATATCATCATACTAATCCATTTTGTCCTGTGCACATTGTAGTTATTCCCAAAAAGCACATCCCTTCCTTCACTAACAGAGAGAGCATCGATGATCCAATAGTTGCTGAAATGTTTGAGGTTGTTAGGAAGATTGCGAAGAAAGTTGAAGATGAGCAAGGAGAAGCAAGGATTCTGACCAATTTGGGTAAGTATCAACATTCCAAGCATTTTCATATTCATATCAGTAGCGGTGAACCACTCAGATAGTTTTTCATTCTAAAAGCTCACTGAGAATCTGGTTCTAATTTGCACTCATGAAGTCCACCAACAGAAACCCCTTATGGGGTTTTTGTGTTTATGGTAAAGTAATACATATGAGTAATTTTCATAAACTAAAATTGTTAATTGAAAATAGCCCTAATCCAAAGATTGTCATCTGCGGCAATAGTGGGTACTCTCATGAAAGCATTACAACACCCCAATACTTAAGCGTATAAATATTTTTTTAAATCTATGAAAGAAGTTGAGATTAAAATTTTAGAGATTGATGTTGAAAAAATTCAAAAACGGTTGTCTGCGCTTGGTGCTCAGAAGTCATTTGAAGGTGAGCTGATTTCTGTAGCTTTTGATTTTTTAGATAAACGTCTTTCCAAAGATGAGATTCTTATTCGTCTTAGGAAGGAAGGTGAGAGGGTTAAACTGACGTACAAAAAATTGTTAAGCACTGAACAAGCAAAGGAATCAGAAGAAATCGAAATTGAAGTAAGTGATTTTAATACAGCAACTCAGTTTCTTAATGCAATTGGGTTACAAGCAAAAAAAGGCTACCCGATGAGTAAGCACAGAATCTCTTATCTAATTGAAGACGTTCATTTTGAGATTGATAAACTACCTGACTTTCCCGCATATTTAGAAATTGAAGCTGCGAACATTGGCGTTATAAGAGAATGGGTTGAAAAACTTGGTTTATCAGTTGATAGTATTAAACCTTGGGGCGTCCGCGAGGTTTTTAATCATTACAGAGGTATTAAAAATAATGAAACTTGATACGGAAAGTAAAATGAATTTTGACTCTTCAGTTACCACTGAAGATCGTTTTGCTTTGCGTAACTGGTTCCAAGGTTTTATAGATAATTTGAATAGTCGCAATGAAGCTGACATAAAGTCTGCGCTGTCCGATGCCTTAATTGTTGAAGGGTTTAGTGATATTCCCATGCAAGCCGAGGAGTATGTATTGTTTTTAAAAGGGTTAATAACCAAGCAGGCAAACAGTGTCGCGCGTTTCCCGAAGGTTTCAATAAAATTTCAAGGTTATTTATTTGCCATTGTCGGGGACTTTGAAGTATACATAGATAATGTTTTATCTTATGAAGGTGGTGTAGAAATTACTGTAGTAAAAAACGAACAAGGCTTTTTTATGGTGAGACAAAAGTTTTTTCCAAGACTCATGGTTCACGCGGAACAATAATTATTTTCTAATTATCCACCCACACTGTCATCCTGAATGCAATGAAGGATCTATGTTTAAACACGAGAAACAAAAATTACAACAAAACTACACTATTGTCATTGGCTGTGACGAGGTTGGCAGGGGAGCATTAGCTGGGCCTGTGGTGGCTTGTGCTGTGGCTTTTGGAATACCTGAATTAGAAAGTATGAATAAAGAGTTATGGACTAAAGAAGTTACAGACAGCAAGCTGTTGAGTCCCGAGAAACGATTCATACTAGCTTCACATATTCGCAAATCATCGCTGGGGTTTGGAATTGGCAGTGTATCTCACAGCAAGATCGACAAATTAAATATTCATTATGCAAGTTTGCTGGCAATGCAACGCGCAGTAAAAAATTTGCTTAAAAAAGTTTCGCATGCAACTCCGCAAAAAATATTTATTTATGTTGATGGAAAGTTTACTGTTCCAAAACTTGAATATGAGCAATTAGCTGTAGTTGGTGGCGACGCAAAAATATTTTCTGTATCAACAGCGTCAATTGTTGCGAAAGTATACCGAGATAATTTAATGATGAAACTGCATAACAAGTTTCCCGTTTATAATTTTGCTCAGCATAAAGGCTACGGAACACAGAAGCATTGCAACGTTATTAAAAAGCATGGACTCTCTGATATCCACCGCCTCACTTTCTGTTCTAAAATTATCTAATCAGTAACACTATAATACTGCGCAGTATCATAGTGTATTAGTATGAAGCGTAAATTATTCGTTCCACGACCTTTTTTTATCTATTAATAGAAGCTATAATATAGAGCAAGCCTGTTTGTTGATAGGCGATGTGTGCACAACGCGGAGAGGTCGCATAGTGGTCTAGTGCGCTGGTCTCGAAAACCGGTACCTCGCAAGGGGTCGAGAGTTCGAATCTCTCCCTCTCCGCCAAAAATAAAATTAATTTAGTCATAATAATAAAATGAATCAAGAAAATTTAGAACAAGATCCACAGCCTGAGGTTGTGGAACAACATAATAATCATAGAACACTTATTTATGTTGTTTTGGCAATATTTGTGACAGCAGTAAGTGTTGGGCTAGCTTCATATTATTTTTTTAGAATAATCCCCTCTGTATTAACGCCAGGTAATCCACAGTTAGGGAATCAAACTAATTTAGAAAATCAGGACAAACCAGACCCAGTAAAGCAAGTTTATTTTGGCAAAGGTTTTGGCGGAAAGAATTCATTGGTTAACGTTGATACAGGTGAGTCAAAACAGTTTATTCCGAGTGGATATAAGGTTTTGAAACCAAATAGTTACCAACAGTTTCCATCTTATCTTATTTTACAAAAAGATGATTCGATTTACTCTTACAATGTGGAAAATGAGATCATTAATAATGTGTTTATTAGTGGGATAAAAATTCGCTCAAATCAAGATGTTAGAATTTATCCTTCAATCACCGAAAAAGACAAATTTATTATTAGAGTAGATTTGTTAGATCTTACTGAAGTCTCAGAGTTATATGGGACTTCGCCTGTCGTTAGTTCCCAGGCATATAGTTTTGATGCTTCACAAAACAAAACACAAAGCATTGTACTTGAAGACATTTTAGATTGTGGGGAATTTGATTCAAAAAATCAGAGGTTTTTTTCATGGATTTGTGGGGAAGGAATCGGCTCAGCAACGCCTCTGACAATTTTTGATATGAGTGGCAAGAAAGTTCAGGACATTATTACAAGCAGTGATTTTGGTTTAGTTGGAGATGACACAGCCAAAGTTTTATATTCAAATGGACATTTTTTTGCAATAGATAATGAAAAGAGTTTTAAAGTTATTGCGATAGATGCAAGTTTAACTAAACCGATAAAAGAAGTTTATACCCTAGACAGTAACGTAACCCTTAAGCCAGGTGAGTTGTCGGCTTACTCTCTTGCAATTGATAGAAGCACTAGCACTATCATTCTTGGTTCATCTCATCATATTTTGCTATTACCCTTTAATGAAAAGAAAAAAATTGTAAAAGCAGTGTATATTCCTGATGCTGAAATATATGCAAATTTTATTTTTGTAAATGAAGGTAAGTTGTATTATTTAGCAAAAAATATTATTCGAATAATTAACCTTAAAGCCGGCAAGCTTGAAAAATCTATCACAACTCCAAATAGCCATGATGAAATTAGTCTATTCGCGCTAAGAAAATATATTTTTATGAAAGAAGTTACATTCATTACAGGGAATCAAAATAAGGCAGATTATATGACTAAGTATCTTGGCCATCCGGTTAAGCATCTAAAAATTGATCTGGATGAAATTCAGTCTTTAGATTTAAAGCAGATTGTTGAGCATAAAGTAAAACAGGCCTATAAAAAAGTCCAAAGCCCTGTGATTGTAGAAGACCAGTCCTTAGAGTTTGAGGCTTTGGGGAAACTCCCTGGACCCTTTATAAGATTTTTTGTTGATGAAGTTCCGTTTGAAACTATTTGTTCGATGCTCGATGGCAAAACTAGAAAAGCAACTGCACGTTGTGTAATTGGCTATTACGACGGAAAAAATTTAGAATTGTTTGAAGGTAGTTTAGGTGGAGAAATTGCTGAGTCTCCAGCGGGGGATAATGGCTATGGCTGGGATAAAATTTTTATTCCAGAAGGTTATTCTGTCACTCGGGCGCAGCTCAGTGAAGAAGATGACCAAAAAACTTATTTACAAATAAAACCATTCGCACAGTTAAAATCCTTTTTAACCCAGTAAAATTTTTATGGAAGATGACACCCAGTTTAAAATAAAATCCTCGAAGCATGTTATCTCTCTCGTTGCCGGCACGGTCTTGACCATTGTCGCGTATTTTTGGTTTATTAAAAGCCCTTATTTTCCAATGTTGCAAAATTGGTTTGAGGGCCATGAAATAATTTTCTTTACCAGCCTAATTGTCATCAAAATAGTTGGCATTGTCTGGCCACCCATGGCCGGAGGACTCTTTACTCTTGGCGCTATTCCCATTGTCGGCTGGTTACCTGCGTACTTGAGCGATGCAGTTGGAAGTATTGTCGGTTCATCCATCGCGTTTTGGTTAGCCAAGCACTACGGCCGAAGCTTTATGAATAAATTGTTTGATGAAGCTAGTATTCAAAAAATCTTAAAGTTAAAAATCAAAGCAGGTAGAGAAATAGAAGCAGTATTTACAATGAGACTCTTTGGCGGTTCGGTCATTGAGTTGATTTGTTACGGCGCAGGATTGTTGGGAATTAAGTATAGAAATTTTGTGATTGGTTCTGTAGTGTCACACGCAGTGATTGGTATTCCATTTTACTACTTTACCAATGGCTTTTTTAGCAAGGATGGTTACATTTTTAATTTGATATATATTACTTCAGCGATTATAGTCCTGAGTCTTTTACGTAAACGTTATTTTGTTTTTGAAGAATAAGTTTTTTAAAAAGTAAACCGGCTTCTTGCGAAGCCGGTTTACTTTTTTATAGAGTTTGATTTGCAGGTTCTATAGAATTTCTTTTGTGGTGTTTATCATCCCTGGACTGATTTTATCATCTAGAATTTCTTTAACCACGTCCACTATAGTTTGTGGGCTTGCTGCTATTTTTTTAAACTTTGGCCCCATTTTTTGAATGTATTTATCTCCAAGAGAAGAAGGCGAAGTTAGTCCAGTTGGTAAATAGTATGCTTCAAATACTTTCCCATAATTATCGTTTAGAGCACCTACATATGAAGCCAGTCCCGAATTAATCATTCCGTATAGGATTAGATCTTTAGATTTCTTTGAAAGTTTGCCCGCACACCATACAGTTTTAATTGGTTCTTCACGCTTGGGGAATTTACGAGCGATTGATTGATTTAATAAAACACTCCCAACAAGCTTTGCATTAACAAATTCGCTAACTGTATTTTCTGATAACTCCTCAAGCGAACCCTCGCCTCCAGTATCAGCCAGCATCATTACGAGATCTAAATCTTTTATCTCACTAAGAAGTCTTTTTATACTTTTTTCTTTGGAGATATCACATTTGCGTTCGTGCCAATAGGGTTTGTCGATTTTGTTAGCGTGGCGACTATATAACCAAATCTCCCAACCCATGCCATAGAGATAGGTTGCTAGAAAGCGACCAATGGATTTTGGTTTTGTCCCAGCGATCAAAGCGATTTTCCGCGGTGGTTTTTGTGCAATAAACATTCCCCAGCCCATCTTATCATTTTTTACTGCTGCTACAATCTCGATATACCTATTATTTAGTTCAGCATAAGTTTTGTCTCTATTAGAGGTAAAATTTGCCATTTTTTGAGCAAGTTTTTCATAGGTTCGGATCATATCAGTATTCCGCTGTTCTGATTTAACAACTCTCAGTCCAACTGCTTCTATAATTTTCTTATAAGCACTGAACGAAAGACCCTCGTTCCAGTTAACGAGTTTATAAATTAAATTTTCTTCATTTTCGGTTCTCTTTTTGGTTGAGGACTCTGATAAAAAATCTACAACGGCAAAAACTCCTCCTGGAACTAAAAGACGATGAATGTTGTAAAATAAAGATTGTTTATTTGTAATCAAAAGAATTGCATCCTGACTGATGATGTGTGTAAACTGCGCATCTTTCTTTAAAGTTTTGCCAAGTTCGCTCCCACTCGCTCTTATAAATTTCGCTCTAATTTTGGGCAATCCCTGAAATAATCTATCTTGGTTTATTTTATTTAGGTAATTTTTGGCGTCATTAATTTGTCCATCGCTTAAATCTATTCCGACCCCACCACAGCCATGCTGCGCGCAAAGATCTATTAATGTTCTTCCAGCACCACAGCCGATATCAAGAATGACGGATGTTTTAGTGAAGGGGACAACGCTAGAGGCATTTTTAACTAAATAGTCAGTTGCTTGCTGGTAAGACTTTTCCAGAGAATCTTCCTTACTTTTAAACAAGCCAACATGAAGTGTGTGACTTTTTTTATCCCAAGTTTCATCGTAATATTTTTTTAGGTAGTTAAACTTTTCTCTAGTAGCCTTTTCTCGTTTTAACATAGTAGTGATATTTAAGAGTAAAGATCATTATAATTCATCAGGTAATAGGAGTTCATCTTTTTTACCAACAAGAAAATCAATCATTTCACCCAAAAGCTTGTAAGTTTTAATTTTGATTGATTCTTGAGTTTTCCAGCCTGCGCGATATGCTAGAACATTATTTGATAGTTTTTTGTGAATCTTCCAGTCAGTTTTATCTGCCATTGGCATCCCAAGAACATCTTTTCTAGGTAAACCAGGATACACATCAAGATAAGCGAAAATTTCTCCGGCCAACATTCGCTCGGTTAATGCTCTTTGGTCAATTGCATTCCCGTCCGCAGTGTTAATAAAGATTGATTTATTTTTTAATTTTCCGATCAATTTATGATCAAGCAATCTCTCTGCTTTGTGTGCTGGGACATGCACCGAAACAACGTCACTTGTTTCTACTAATGTTTCTAACGCCACATACTTTATTCCCAGTTCGTTCTCCAATTCAATTTTTTGTTTCTTTGAATAATAGATCACTTCAAAGCCCAATCTTTTGGCAATACTGGCAACGTTAATTCCTATTCTACCAAGACCGATTACCCCAAATGTTTTGTTATTGAAAGAATAGTTGGTTGATGGCAGTTGACTGGCATCCACCAATTTATCTCCAAACATAGCCTTAATTTTTATGAGCTCTGGTTGGCTGATTGATTTTGGGTCGAAAAAAACAAGATCGTTTTCTGCTAAAAATTTGTAGTAAGCGGCAAGTGACGTATCCTTGCTTTCATATTGTTCACAAATAATTCCAAAAGCAGAAAGCATGTGCAAGACTTCATCTGCTTTTGTAATATTTAGCAAACCAACTTTTTTATATTCTATAAGTCGTTCGGGTATGAGCTCGTCAATATTTTTTTGAGCAAAGTTAAATTTTGCTAAACCAATTTTATGAAAGTGATGAGTAAACTTTCCCGAACGGGTACGCTTTTCATTATCTTGAAGTTGGCGGAAGTAACTAAAGACATAAGACATAATGCTATGCGCAATTTTGTCACCAGTTTCCATAGTATTTTCTGTTCCAAAATTTCTAAGGAGTAATTGCCAAAGTCCGGCAAAAACTACTTCGGTAACAGCATCAGTTCCGTAGTCGGGGACATTGGTAACAGTAATTCCAAGTTCTTTGGCAAGTTTAAGGTTTACCCGATGTTCTCGTTCATGGGTCCAAAAAACTATTAATTTAAGTTGGGGATTTAAACGTAAAATTTCATCTGGAATATCAGTCCAGCAACTTATAATTACGTCTGCCCCATCAACCCGATTCATTAGTAATTGCAAGGGGGTGTTGTCAGTAGCTATTTGCGTGTAACATTGTTTATTTAGAAATAGCTCTGGGCTTTCTGCGTATTGTTTTTCCAGTCCATCAGGTAAGCTTGTAGGGTATTCTAAAACCTCTTCTGCAATAGAATTGAGAAGTCGTCGATGTTCTGGATAAAAAATAACTGTATCAAGCACGACTACCTTTTTGAATTTTTTATTCAGTGGAGTCATAAAGTTTTAGTTCTTTTAAAGGCTACGTTAATAGTTTAACAAACAATTATAGCTTAAATATACTACTTTGTCAAGTATTGACAAGGTATATTGTTATAGTGTATAATAGAAATATACACTTTGATTTAAAATATTACATTTATGGCTACAAATAACAGTTTAGAGGTGCAAAAAAACCTGCACATCTCCTTAAACGAGTTAGGCTTACTTGAGTCTGAAGTTAATCTCTATATCACTTCGCTGGCTTTAGGGCCTGTAACAATAATGGCGTTGGCTGAACATTTGGCTATCCCTAGGCCTAATGTCTATAAAGCTATTGCAGGGCTTGAAAAACTGGGCTTAGCTAAGTTTTCAGAGCGAAAGCGCTACACGCGCACATTTGTGGTTGAGCCTCCTACTGTAGTTTTAGAGTTACTGCGAAAAAAACGCGAAACAATGTCAGATCTTGATCAAGTTTTGGTGGGTGCTATGCCTGACTTGCTTGCGAACTATCATCAAGGCGAAACTCCAACTAAGATAAAAGTACTGCAAGGAAAAGAACAATACATAAAAGCTTTTTTTTCTATCTTGGATGAAGAAAAGAGCGAAACACAGTTTTTTGGTTCTGCAAAAGATTTTGTAAATTTTATTTCTTGGGAAGAAGAGTATAAGTGGATGGGAAAAAGAGAGAATCGTGGTATATTTGTGAAGTCTCTTCTTTTACCTAGCAACGAGTCAAAGGCTTTGCAAGCAAAAGACACAGAGCATTTGCGTGAAATTAGAATAATAGAAGGGCTTGATCCTTTTGTTACCGCTTTTCAGCTGTTCGCTAACAAGGCGCTTATTTGGCAGCCTGCTGGATCTCTTGCTGTTTTGATTGAAGATGAATATATTGTGGCGATGCTAAAAAGTATTTTTAATTTGTTATGGAATTCTAGTTCAAAACCAGTTCGCTAAAGATTTAGTTAAATTATAAATTATGAAAAAGATTTTAATTTTATACACTTCGGTGGGATTGGGACATAAGGTCATTGCTGAAAATATGGGCTTCTATTTGTCACGAGCTGGTTATGATGTTCGCCTAGAAGATATTTTGGAAGTGCAAAGTGGTAAGCTTGTCACAGTTACTACAGCTTTGCATAAGTTTGTGAATAATCGTCTACCATGGCTGTGGAAGTTTTTATACACGAGCAAGCTTTTTACAGACTTAACATTGCCTGCACGCCTTAGGGTGGCTGGGAAAAACCACACTCGCACAAAAAAGTTAATTGACGAGTTTAATCCAGATCTAGTGATTTGTACGCAAACCACTGCATCGGCAATTTTAGCCTATCTTAAACAAAACGGTTTATATAAAAATTTATTTGCAATTACATTTAGCGACTATCACTTGCATCGCTATTGGCTTTACGAAGAAGCAGATTTTTATTTTGCAAATACGGATGAGCAAAAAACTGAAATGATTGCTTTGGGTATAAATGAGAATAAAATTTTTGTTTGCGGAATCACAATCCAGCCAAAGCCAGAAATTGATACAGTTGCTGTAAAACAAAAGTTTGAAATTCAAGACGAACAGAAAGTTATGGTCGTCGCAAGTGGATCACAGGGAATTGGGCCAAGCTATTCTTGGTATAAAAATTTTATACAAGAAGTTTTAAGTTTAACAAGCTCATGGGATGTGCTACCAAAAATTATTGTAGTTTGTGGACAGAATAAAGCATTACAAACCCAGCTGTCATCAGTTTTTGTAGCCGACAATATTATAATTTTGGGCTTTCATAAACCCATGGCAGAGTTACATAGTATTAGTAATTTATTTGTCAGCAAGCCTGGGGGTCTATCTTTTGCGGAAAGTTTGCTGTGGTGTGTGCCAATGCTTATCTACTACGTGTTACCAGGACAAGAAGAAATGAACTTGCCGTATCTGAGTGGTCATGAGTTAGCCCTTCCAATTGCCACAAATCTTCCCATGGATCCTAAATCTGCTGCTAACCAGGCCGTGACTTCTCTGCAGTCTGGAGAATTTGCAAAACATTTGGAGAATAGTCCAGACCGCCTGCATTTATTAGGCTTAGAAAGCACGCCATCTTTAGTTGAAAAAGCTGTAAATGCTATGTTTCATAAAGTTTGACGGATAAAAAAATATTGTTTAGTATATGGCTATAGACACCAAGTTAAGTAGTAATGAAACGAACATGCCGAGAAAAGAAAAACAATCATTTTTTGGGAAAATAATGGGCGGTGGGGTGGCTGATGATGAACAGGTCCCAGCAATGGTTCCACAAGATGAAGAAGAGGATTATGTGGAAGTAGCTGAGGTAGATGTCGAGGAACTTGTTGAGGATCCCTATGAAGATGAGGAAGAAGACGATGAAGAGACCTCAAGTGTACCTGTCCAGACAGAAGAAGGTCCTGCCAAAAAAGATGAAGAATGGATGAGCGACTACGAGGGTCAGCTTAATATTGACATGTATCAAACCAAAGACAACGTTATTATCAAATCTACAATTGCTGGAGTCCGCCCTGAAGATATTGATATTACAGTTGCAAATGATATGGTTAGCATTAAAGGTGCTCGCCATAAAGAAGAAAATATTTCTCAGGAAGATTATTTCTATCAAGAATGCTACTGGGGTAATTTTTCACGAAGTGTGATTGTTCCTGTGGATATTGACAGTGAGCACATTGAAGCAGACTTAAAAGATGGAATTTTAACTGTGATTATTCCAAAAGCGGCTAAGGCTAAGACCAAGAAAGTTAAAGTTAAAGGATTATAAGATTAATTTCTTTGGACAATTTCTTCGTTATTCTACTCCGCTTTATCTCGTCGTAGCGTAAACTACGCCTCAATAAATGCTCATAGAATGCCTCGAACTTGCCTCAAATAAATTAATCCCAAAAAAACACTTCGGCGTACGCCGAAGTGTTTTTTTGTTCAATATTGAAACAATTCACAAAACCTAATGTTTTGGTTTTGCTATCTAAATAAGCTAAAAAATGTTACAATATCGGCAGATATTACTAGTTATTTTTTAGAAAATTTTTATGGGAAGAAACAAAAAGAACAACAAATCTAAGGATTCGAATCAGGCTGGACGAAAATTGCCTGAAGTTAAACTTAATTTGGCCAAAGAAACAAAACGCAGTATCACAGTTGTTGTATTTGTAGTTTTGGGACTATTAACGGCGTTGAGCCTCTTGGGGATTGCTGGAACAGTCGGTGAGCTGATTAATCAAATGGCCGCCCAGCTTCTTGGAGTCCTTTCGTACTTGATCCCGGTTTTCTTGTTACTTATTGCTGCAGCAATTTTCAGACAAGGGAGTAATGTTGAAACTAGCAATCATGGATATGCAAGAACATATGTTGGCGCCTTGCTTCTGATTATGTCGACAGCCGCATTAATTCATTTAGTTTTTATTAGTGCTGGAATCTCCGCTTTTGAATTGGCTGGGGAAGGGCGTGGTGGTGGTTATATTGGAGCAGCACTCTCAGGCCCTCTCTATAACTTGTTTCGTTTTTGGGCAGCAGCTCTTTTACTCGTTGCACTTTTTGTGATTGGTGTCTTGGTCACTTTTAATGTTCATATTAAATTGCCTAAGTTTGGAAAAACTCCAGAAGGGCAAGTGTTACCAAACGGGCTTACTAGTAGCGAGTTAAAGATTAATACAATGGGGAATGGAGGTTTCACTTCTGACAGAGTTCTTGATAAGAATAAGAGGCTTTCAGAAGACGTTACGGTTATGGTGCCTCAGGGAAAACAAGATTCTCTGCAAATGAAAATTAATATGCCAGATCAAACCCAAAATCTTGGCCTTGAAGTAACGATAGATAAAAAAGATTGGAAGCTTCCTCCATTTGATTTACTGGATGATAATAAAACAGAAGTTGACAGTGGAAATATTGAACATAACGTGGCAATTATTAAAAAGACGTTATCGGATTTTGGAATTGAAGTTGAAATGGGCGAAGTGAATGTTGGTCCGACGGTCACTCAATACACTTTTGCCCCTGCAGCAGGAGTTAAACTTTCGCGCATTGCTGAATTACAAAATAATTTAGCATTGGCTTTGTCTGCCCAAGCAATTCGCATGGAGCTCCCAATTCCTGGTAAAGCTTTGGTTGGTATTGAGGTGCCAAATAAAGTTAAGCAAACTGTCAGGCTAAGGGAAGTTATGCAAACTACCGACTTTGTTAATCATAAGAGCAAACTTGCTTTGAGTTTGGGACGAGATGTTGCAGGGCGTCCTGTTGTGGTTGACTTAGCCAAGATGCCGCACATGTTGATTGCTGGCGCGAGTGGTATGGGTAAAACTATTTGTATTAATA
>OFRG01000482.1_pt1 | contig 15326 bp, 13 predicted proteins | sample 1543071 | NCBI WGS metagenome assembly OFRG01 (sample SAMN07774222, study PRJEB24372) | wastewater metagenome | isolation source: WWTP Verbania (Effluent) | place: Italy: Verbania | collected 2015-12
TTTTTATTTTTTTGCAGTGGGTCGCGAATGCCGATACTCCACGGGCGACCTTCTTTATTTTTCCCAGAGACCTCTATGTCCCCGCCCACGTCGACGCAGAAGTTCTTTACTCCGAGTTCTTTCAAGAGTTTTGCGCCATTCCAAATCGCCCACCCCTTCACGAGGCCAGAAGGATCGAACCGACCATCTGCCCTCTCGATATCGAAGTATCCGTTTGTGAGTTGTTTGGTCTCTTCGGAGAGTGTAAAAACAGTTTGCATGTCCTGACTCGAATCTTCGATACGCAGCTTGCCTTGATTAATGGCGCTAATTTCACTGGTGTCTTTGTAGGTGCTAAATCGTTCGTCTATTGAAATAAAGTAATTGAAAATTTTACCGAAGGTAGACTCTGAAACAGGATCAATAATCTCAATAGCGACGGGCATACCCATAATAGTTTGTGTCTGTCTCATGTTGATTGTTGGGTATTATGCTTTTGCCGAAGCGAGTGCGTCTCCGAGTGACTGGACGAAGCCTTCGCTCGTGGCCGATGCTCCGGAAATGGCATCGACTTGGGCACTCTGTGCCTGGATGGCTTCGCTGATGAGGAGGGGCATGGCTTGGCTGTTGATGCGCCTTGAAGTATCTCGATCTTGCGGATAATCCAAAAACTGCACATCAGTAAGCTTTCCACCCGAAACAGTGGCCTTTACTTGCACGAATCCGTAATATACGTCGACGTTTGAGCCAGTGTACTGTCCGTTGCGGTATTGACCACTCGGCGCAGGAGTGGGAGCTGGTGTAGGTGCCGGGGTTGGGCTTGGTGTGGGTGTAGGGGTTGGCTTTGTGGTGGTACTTGGCTTCGTCACGACCGGCGGAGTTTTTGTTTTTACAGTAACAGGCGCGTTATCTTCTCCGTCGCCGTCTCCACCTCCGTGGAGAGGTGTCCATTTTATTGTGGCTGGGGTATTTTTTTCTGGTGGTGTTGTACTCGGAGCCCCGCTTATTTGAGAGATGGTCTCTGTTTCTGGTGGGACATAGCTCACATCTTGTGCACCAAAGTTTCCATTATGCTCTTGAAAAGCATAGGTACCGAAGGAGACGATAACGGCGAGGGATAAAAGTGATTTCTTCATAAAAAAGCTAAAAAATAATCCTATGAGCAATAAGTATTATACGATTTGGAAAAGAGGTTCGGTGCCTTTGGGTGTGTAACTTATGACGGGTGAATGTACGAAAACTTACGATAGAATTCCAAAAACATATATGGTATAGTGATTTTACCTAAATTTCGGGCCGTAGTATACCGGCAGTACACACGCCAATCAGGAGAGATGAGAGTGTGTACACACTGGTGATGGTATGTTGTTGAAGTTATAGTTATTTTAACGGGCCGTAGTATACCGGTAGTACGCACGCTTCGGGAGTGTGTAGACTGGGTTCGATTCCCAGCGGCCCGACATGGAATCATTTTTTGCCGCCCTTCTTCCAAAACTAGAGCACCTTGGCTGGTGGAGCTATTGGATTGTTTTTTTTGCGGCTTTCCTTGAGTCGCTTCCTCTCGTCGGCTCTTTTATTCCCGGCACAACCATCGTAGCGTTTTTGGGGTTCCTTGCTTCGCAGGGCTTTGTAGACTTCGGTGATCTCCTTTGGTTTGTAGGAATAGGAACATTCCTTGGCGATTTCACTTCGTACCGCCTTGCAAAGCAGAAAACATTTTCGGACGTAATGGAAAGACCTGCTTTAAAAAAATACGAAAAGCCTGCGAAAAGTTTTCTTGAAAAATACGGCAAGGCGAGTATCTTTATTGCAAAATTTGTCAGTCATATTCGTGGTATTGTGGCGTTCCTTATTGGATTTACAGAGATGAAGCCTGGAAAATTTATCTTCTTCTCTCTCTCGAGTTCTTTTTTCTGGGCGGTTTCCGTACTCTCCCTCGGGTACTTCTTTGGGGCAGCTATGGGGGTCGTCATCAAGTGGATGACACGTTTTTCATTCTTCATACTTATTCTTCTGATTACACTCGCTATCGCTTTCTTTTTCTACAGAGTTTGGATCAAACATGCCCCAGGTCTTCGTTTACTCAGGCAGACACTCATGAATGTCGTACTTTCCCGCTATCTTGAGGCTGCTGAACAGGCAAAAACACCTTTCGGGCTTAAGATATTTTATTTCGTGAGAAAACGTCTCACAGTGTATCGTTTTTCCGGCCTTCCATTTACATTTCTTCTGAGTGGTGGAGTACTGCTTGCTTTGGGGACACAGTTTTCAACCTTCTGGTTTTCAAGAGACGAGGTACAGATTTCTGATGGGCGTGTGGCAAACTTTCTTTTTGAAGCACGTGACCCGTCACTCACCGTCCTCTTTAAGTACGTTACTTTCTTTGGCAGTGCAGAATTTCTCTTGAGTCTCGTTGTCTTTGTGACCGTGATCTTTTTCTTACGAAAAAAAATAGCAGAGTCCCTTGCTCTCTATTCGGTATTTTTTGCTGGGTCGGCATTTCTCGCCATTATGAAGTCTAGTGTGGCGAGACCTCGCCCCTCCCTCTTTGCTCCACTCACGAGCGAAAATCCTTTCTTGTTCGATAATTCTTTTTCGTTCCCGAGTGGTCACATGATGCTCTCCACTGTGGTCTATGGAATGATCGCCTATTTTGTCGCACAAAGTTTTGATCGATGGCGCAGAAAAGTACTCGCAGCCTTCTCTCTCGGGTACGCTATTTTCCTCATCGGTCTTTCACGCCTCTACCTTGGAGTGCACTATCTTTCCGATGTCACGGCCGGACTTTTCTTTGGAGTGTTTTGGCTTGGCTTTGGTATTGCGATGTTTGAGTGGCTTACGCGGAAACTGAAAACGTCCGCATAGCTTTTGCTTAAAGACGACGTCTTCGCTTTTTTGTAATCTCAAGATGGAGAAGAGCTTTTTGGAGCATCGCGGATGTTTCGGCCAGCTCGCGGTCGGAGAGGTCCCCTTCCATAAGTTTCTCGGCACGCTCTTTTGCTTCACGTGCTTTTTCTTCATCGATCTCTTTCTCACGCACAACAGAGTCTGCGAGTATAGTGACTTTTCCCGGACCTACTTCAATGACTCCTCCGGTACCTGCGAGAATTTCTTCAGTGTCATTTTTTCTGATGATGATTTCAGAAGGCTTCAACACAGAAACATACGGAGTGTGGTTTGCGAGCACAGTAATGTCTCCGTCGATGGTGGTCACATACACACTCTCCACCATTTCGTCGAGGATCTTTTTTTCTTGCGTGATAATTTCGAGATGGAAAGGAGTCATGTTACTTCACCTCATCGATTCCGCCCACCATGTAGAAAGCGTTTTCTGGCTTGTCGTCGTGCTTTCCTTCGAGGATTTCCTTAAAGCCACGAATAGTTTCTTTGAGGGGAACATACTTTCCTGGCCGACCGGTAAAAGCTTCAGCGACAGAGAATGGCTGAGAGAGGAATTTTTGAATTTTGCGTGCACGGGAAACGGTCCGTTTGTCTTCGTCGGAAAGCTCGTCCATGCCGAGAATAGCGATGATGTCTTGCAACTCTTTGTAGCGCTGCAAAGTTTTTTGTACTCCACGGGCGACTTCATAGTGCTCCTTCCCTACCGTGCGTGGCTCGAGTACAGAGGAAGATGAATCGAGCGGGTCTACCGCAGGATAAATTCCGAGCTCTGCGAGTGAGCGAGAGAGGACGATGGTAGAGTCGAGGTGTGCAAATGTTGTAGCAGGGGCTGGGTCGGTGAGGTCGTCGGCAGGAACATACACGGCTTGGACGGAAGTAATGGAGCCTTTTTTTGTAGAAGTGATTCTCTCTTGGAGCTCGCCCAAGTCTGAGGCAAGTGTTGGCTGGTACCCCACTGCGGAAGGCATGCGCCCGAGGAGAGTGGAAACTTCTGCTCCGGCTTGGGTAAATCGGAAAACATTGTCGACGAAAAAGAGTACGTCTTGTCCGGATTCGTCGCGGAAGTATTCTGCCATAGTGAGTCCCGAGAGCGCCACGCGAGCGCGCACGCCGGGGACTTCGTTCATTTGCCCGAACACGAGTGCTGTTTTGTCGAGCACGCCGCTGTCTTTCATTTCGTGGTAGAGATCATTTCCTTCGCGTGTTCGCTCTCCCACACCCGCGAAGACAGAATAGCCCGCGTGTTCTGTGGCGATATTGTGGATCAGCTCCATGATGAGCACTGTCTTTCCTACTCCGGCACCACCGAAAAGTCCGATCTTTCCCCCTTTTGAAAACGGAGCGATGAGGTCGATAACTTTGAGTCCTGTCTCAAAGATTTCTGTATTTACATTTTGATCTGCCATCGTTGGTGCGTGGCGGTGGATGGTCCATTTTTCCTTTGTCACCACTTCTGCTTCAATTCCGTCGATAGGCTCTCCAAGTACGTTAAACATTCGGCCAAGGATTTCTTTTCCTACTGGTACGGAAATACCAGCACCGGTGTCTACGACCGCAGTGCCGCGGGCAAGGCCGTCTGTCGAGCCGAGGGCGATGGCACGGACCCTTCCGCCCCCCAGGTGCTGGGCTGTCTCAAGGACAAGTTTTTTCTTTTCGCCGGAAGCTTCAGTAAGCTCCACTTCAAGTGCGTTATAAATAGCAGGAAGTTTTTCGAATTCGGCATCCACCACGGTGCCAGTGATTTGTACGATTTTTCCAGTGTTCATATTTGTGTCTGCAGTATAAGCGACAGAGGCAGTTTTGTCTATAGATTTTGAGATTATTTTTCCGCCATGAGCTCGACGAAGAATTTGGAACCCTTCCCTTCCCCTTCCGACTCACACCAGATGCGTCCGCGGTGTGCCTGTATCATCTGTTCAGCCACGAAGAGCCCGAGCCCCGTGCCCTCGGTGTAAAGTTTGCGTCCGCCGTTTGCTCCGCCTCGGCTAAATTTCTTAAAGAGGTTTCCGACGTCTTCTTTTGCGATTCCTACTCCGCTATCTTCTACACAGAAAGTAATTTTCCTGTTTTCGCGGTCGTGTGTGAGCAACAAGTTTACGTGCCCTGTCGGAGTGTATTTAATAGAGTTGTCTACAAGGTTGGAAACAATCTGCGTCAGCTTTCCGTAGTCTCCTGTTACAAAATAATTTCCTTCGTGATCTGCCTTGAATGACATGGAAAGTTTCTTTTCGTCGGCGCGTGGCTTGAGATCTTCCATTACATCTTTCACGAGTTTCTTCATCTCCACGGTACCGAATTCGTACGACAGTCTTCCTTGCTCTATGCGAGTGAGGTTGAGGAAATCTTCGATGATGTTTACGAGGCGTTTACTCGATTCCAAAATTCGATCCACGGCCTCGTAACTTTTTTTCTCAAGCTTTCCAAATGAGCCCTCGAGGAGCATAGAAGAGTATCCCTTGATAGCAGTGAGTGGTGTGCGGAGTTGGTGGCTCGCAATAGAAACGAACTCTGATTTTTGGCGGTCCATTTCGCGGAGGTGCTTGTTGGCTTCAGTGAGCTCCTTTGCAATCTGCTCGATTTTCTGACGTTGCTCTACTTCGAGCCAGACACCGCGTATCACGAGCATGCTCATAGCCGTGGCGCCCATAAAGGTGACAAGATTTAAGACAGCACTATTTACATCTTGAGAGTTGAGGAGATTGAAGAACAAAACTCCGACGAGGAAGATGATTCCGAGCTCGGCGAGAAGTGGCTTGATATTCATGAAGTCGTGCCGAATCATGACGTACGCCGTGAATATCACGAAGGGCAGTGTGTAGAGGTGGCTAAAGCGCACGAGTTCGACATTCTTAAAGATCACATAGCCGAGGAATGCAAAGAGGAATATTAAAACAAGCGTGAGCAAGAACCCGACGAGAAGATATTTCGCCTGCGTCTTCGGCCCGTCGTTTGAGGTGGTGTATTTTCGCACGAGGAGGATGAATCCCCACAGGAAGTTTCCAAAAACAAAGATGCCAAAGAATGGCATCCCCGCGCCTATTACCGGCAAGCCGTTTTTGTCCAACATAGAGAAAATGTATGGAGAAAAAACCAGCGCCCCGATGACGATTTCCAGAGCAACGACAATCCAAACGTGTGTCTTTCTGAAGATATTGTTCTCCGAGAAGAATGATGAGATAAAAAGGAGGAAGAAAAGTGAGTGGAGAGATGCGAAGAACATTACGAGGCGGACGGTTTGGAGGAAGTATTCAGACCCGACGAGGAAAGCGAGATAGTTTGTAACTGCCCATAGAATTTGGATGCTTACAAAAGCTACAAACAGATGTCGAGAATTGTTTTTCGGTGCATAGAGCGCCACAATGACCGCAAGTGCGACATTGGCAATGATGGCCGTAAGGAAAAGAGGAAATTCAAACGAAACGGTAAGCATAAAAGTATCTCTATAATATCAAAGAAGAGATATGAGGGCAAAGAAGCTAGACAGTTCCCCGTTCTACCCAACGATGTTTGCCAGCCGTGTTAAAAAATCTTGGGTTGCTAAATTTTACTGGGAAAACGTGTAGGTATGATTTTTGCGGATTGACAGCAGAAAGGTAATCAAACTCTGTTATGTTTTTCCTCATATATTTTGTGAGAATCCTATGGATGGTTTCTTTGTGTTTTTTTGTTGGGGTAACTCCCTCTTTTATCTCAACATGGACAGAGAGGCTGCCGTCAAGGTTTCTGTTTTCTTTTTTTGAGAGGACAAATTTTCCGGTACATATTTTTACCAATGAAGGATCATAGAGGGCATCTTTAATGACTTGAGGAGGAATGTTGATGCTCATGAGAGATACAGCCCCATCACTTCGTTCTTCCACGTATACAAACGGTAGCTTCACGATATATTTCTCAAGTTTTTCTTTTTTTGCTTCCGCGAAAATATCTACCCCTGCTTCTTTGAGTTTCTTTACCATTTCTTCGAAAGCGATTACCCCGCCACGATCTGGGAAGAAATATCGTATAAGAGGTATAGAGGAACCAAATCCAGTAGCAAAAAGATCATCTCCTTCTTCTTCAAAATAGACAATGTCTGGGTGGTACTGAGCGAGTGTGGGCATGCTTTTGATATTTGGGAATATTTTAGCAAAAACCTCTTTGTTTTTATGGGCGAGCTTTCGAATGAGTGTCGTGAGAGCGGTCTCATGCGCCATCCCTCCCATCTCCACGGTACCGTAAATATTTACCATATCAGTGTAGATATTTTTTATGCCGGCCTTCTCGGCTACGTGGTCACGGAATATTTCAGTGTAACCCTCTGCCGCGGAGATTATTTTTACAGAATAGTTTTTAAAAGAATCTCCCGTCTTCTCCATGCCGTCGATAGTATCTTTAAGAAAAGGCGGATACCCTACCAGGATAATCTGATCATAAAATTTCCCCAAGGAAGAAATGGTCTTAAAAAGAAGATCTTTGTTGGGGCCAACAGGGACAGTTGAAATATCGTATCCTTTTCTCGCAAGTTGGTTGAAATATTTATAGGTTATCATTCCGCCGATCCAGATTCCAAGAGCAAAAGAAAGAATTACGAGTGAACTTTTGTTTTTTATGTCGAATTGGTTGAGGAGGAAAAGCTCGCTCACGTATTCGTGTTGGGCGTCGCCACTCTCCCCTCGCGGAAAATAAAATGGAGTCCCGGTGGTGCCCGAGGTGGCCGCGATAGTGGTGACGCGAGAGAAGTCGCGATTCGGAAAGAGGTCCGCGTATTCATATTTACGAAGGTAGACATCTTTGTTCATCTTTGGAAGCTTCGGGAAGTCTTTCACGCTTTTGATGGTGGTCGGGTCTACTTTGTGCTCGCTCAAAAACTTTTTGTATGCAGGGACATTTTTGGAAACGTACTGAAAAAGTTCGAATGCTTTTTTTTCTCCCTTCTTTACGCGAAGCTCTGCTTTTGTGGTCTTGAGCTCATGCAAAGTCTTCTCCGCTGATTTTGGCGGAGTGAAGTATTCGTATATTTTCTCGTCTTTCTTCGGTGGTGTTTTCATGGGGGTTTAAAGTGGCGAGAAGATACTTTCAGCCATTTTGTTGGCAATGCGCTCGGGGCGTTCTTTTTCTCTTTTGCTTCTGGAAAAAATTTGAGTAAGAATTTCTGGAATATGCTTCAGCCGCTCAATGAGCCGTGGCCGATCGAAATTTTTGTGTTGATGTTCGTCTACGACCGCAATCATTCCTCCGCCGTTTGCTATATAGTCTGGTGCATATAAGATCCCCCGCTTGAAGAGAATTTCTCCCGCTTCTTCATCGGCGAGCTGGTTGTTTGCCGCACCGCAAACTATTTGTACGTTCAATCGAGGTGCAGTATCCGCATTTATTGTCCCACCCAGAGCGCAAGGGATGAAAGCATCGGCGGTGATATCGTAAATTTCTTCCGGCGATACCAAGACGGCATGCGGCAGAAAAGATTTCACCCACTCTACGCGCTCGGGATTTATTTCAGAGAAGAAAATTTTTGGAAGTGCAGACTGCTTCTCGGCATTTTCTTTGAGGGCACGAAGAAAATGCTCGGAGACTTTTCCGGCTCCCTGAAGGAGGAAAGTGCGATTGGCGAGGGAGGTATCTCCAAAAGTTTCGAGAAGGCAAGATTCAAGAGCATTGAAAAGTCCGATGCCGGTAAATTCAGACAAGTCGCGATCAAGCCCCACGAGGTGTGGCGTGAGAGATTTCAGAATATCAATTTCGTGCTGAGAAAATCCCACGTCCATTCCGGTAGTAAACTTTCCGCCCAAGGCATTGATGGTGTCGGCGTAGCTCTGGAGGAGCTCGGGGCTTGCGCTCCCCTCAGAAGAAAAAAGCACGCCCTTCGCGCCCCCAAAAGGAGATCCGCCGAGAGCGTGTTTGTATGTCATCGCTTGAGAAAGTCGGAGAGCGTCGCGCAGGGCTTCTTCTTCGCTTCCAAAATCCCAAAATCGTGTCCCACCCGAACCAATACCGCTTTCTTTGCCGAAGCGATGAATGGAAATAAATCCGTGCACCTCCGCATTGTGTATCACCGGAACAACAAGCTCATGTCCGGCGTATTCGGCATAGTGCTCAAGATCTTTTGGAAGAAGTGGGGAAAAAGCTTCTGGGTTCATATTTTGTATTCTTGGGAAAATTCTTTTGCCGTCTCTTTTCTGCGGTTTGTTTCTTCTTCACTCGTGTGTTCTGGAATACAGAGGGCGTCGAGAGAGAGGGTGATGCGATTGTCATAGACAGGCTCGCCATTCAGGATCTTCCGAGCAACATACGACATTGCGGCGGCATTCAAGAGAGCAGCATTGCCAAGCTGTGGCCAAGAGACGAGGGTTTTGCCGAGCTCGAGGAGGGAGCCGCGCATGCGCTCGGTGACATTTTCTGCACCGACATAGCTCGTGATGAGCTTGCCGATTTCAAATTTCTGAAGACCTTTCAGTTTGTCGTAATCGACTTCACCGATGCGGCCGTGAAAAGCGGGAATGGTTTGGTCGAGATCATAACGCTCTACATCGATCATGCCATTGTCGCCATTGTCTGTCGCCATGATGAGCGGGATTTTTCGCTTTCGGCATTGCTCCCGCGCGAGATACTTGATATGAAAAGCGTCTATTTCTTCTACCATAATATCCAAGCCCTCGAAGAAGTTTTCTATGTTATCCTCATGCAACCAGTCGTGAATGAATTCTATTTGGGTGTAGGGATTGATAGCGTAGATTTGCCGCCCGATCATTTCGGTCTTTCTCAGGCCGAGGCACTCGACGCTCGTGACGATGCGGTTGGTATTTGAAAGAGAGAGGATGTCGTTGTCGACGATTTTCATCTTCCGCGCTCCGCCAGAGAGGACGATAGCGATAATAATGTTTGATCCGACAGAGAGCCCCGCAAATCCAAAAGTGGAATTGTAAAATTTATCCTGCTCGGCTTCGGTAATGAGGTTTTTATTTCGTGCGGTGCGAACTTTGTGAAAATCGTTTTCCTCCAAAATGTGAGATACGGAATGATTCCATGGGAAGTATGCCCACACTCCGTGCTCCTCGAGCGGAGCTTCTTTTTCAAGCTCAGTAATGTAATTTAAAAATTTCTCCTGGAAATCAGGAGAATAGACGATAGATGGATGAGTAATTTGGAATAATTCAAGAAGCTGCTCTCGGTAGTCGTCGGAAACAGAGAGGATTTGTTTTGATTCGAGAAGCTCGGTGAGCCGCGCTGCGTCTTGAGAATTTGAAAGCCGCAACAATTCAGGCCCTGAGAAAGCCGATTGGGTGTCGCGCACCTCTGTAAGTAATTGTTTAGCCGAAGCCATGGGGACTTTTATAGTATCATGCCGGCATAAAACACGTCATCTTGACAGAGTATGTCTAGTATGTTTAGCTTATTTGCAGGGAATATACATCGTAACTCAGGAAAGATTTTTTATTCACTGAAACTTTTGGAGGAATACAAATGAAGAGGATTCTCATTTCGTTCACCGGGTTTTGTCTCCAGTGGGGCGGGATCATAATGTTGGTTGCATATGCAAACCAATCGTACGAAATAGTACGGATTCCTCGGACCGCAGAAGGGATATCTATCACTTCCTGGCTTCTCGTCAACTTTCTTCAGGGATGTGCCGCGGTAAATTCCTACTTAGGTGGAAATAAAAAACTGGCAATTGGATTTGGTGCCGCTTTTGTAGGAAGTGTTTCGATCACTCTTGTTACGGCATATTTTAGAGCAACGCTGTGATGTATTCATTAATTAATTGGGAGATCCCCCCCCGCCCAGTGCGGGGTTTTCTTTTTTTTACATCACCTCTTCCACCCTCAGCCGCGGACTGTGGCGCTCGGATTTTTCTGCTTGGCCGAGGCGCAGGAAAAATTGCGGGCGGAAGCTGGTCTTGATGAGTGCCTGCATTTCTTTCCAGTACTCCCCTATTACCACACTTGCTGCGAGTGGATGCGTATGATACCCGTTCTGTTCCGCAAGGAGCATTATTTTTTGCGAAATTCTTCCGGCATTGATCCAGTCGTTTTTTGTATTCCCTATGGTGGAGATGATCACAAAAGCCGGAGTGTGTTTCTCTAAAAGCTCGCCATTTTCTTTCTCAATATTTTTTGGAAGCCCGAAGCGTGGCACGACGAGCGGGGCGACGAAAGAAACAGGAAGTGGCATTCCCATCCCAAAACCAGGCATACCAGTGGAAGAAGAAGTCGTGTTGGATTTCATGTGGTGCGCGAGCTCTTTGCGGAAGTCGGCATCAACGAAAGCTTCTTTGCCGGCGCGGTTGGTGATGTCAGCCGCCACGAGCCTCTCTTTTTCTTCGGTGAGAATATTTACGCTGGTATCGCGCGTCGCACAGGAGTACACGAGTGAAAGTATCTCTGCACTCGGTGCGATATTTTTATATTTATTTCTATTCGTTGCACGAGTCACAATGCTCTGAATAAAAGTTTTATCGGAAGAAGTGGGATTATTCTGCGCGAGGCGTATCGAAATCTTTTCCGGCGTTGGTTGATCATAAAAAACTTCAGAGGAAAAGCCGTAATACTCTGCGGCGACGAGAAGATTTTCCAGAGCACAGCCGAGGCTTACGAAAAGGAGTTTATTTCCCGGGTCGCTTTTTTCGAGCGCGCGAGAGTAATCCGGAGATAAAACAATTTCATTCTTGTCGGTGTGAATCTCAAATTTCCACGGCTGGGTGTTGTGGCTCGAAGGCGCGAGTACGGCGAAGCGGATGAGGAATTCGAGCTTTTGTGAGGTAGTCCCCTCTCGAGGGAAAGTTTCGACATCTATTTCCCAAGCGCTGTAGTTGTTTTTCATACTCTCATAATATCAGCACACAGCGCTCGAAGTCTAACGAGTAAAACCTTGACAGCACATGCTTCTATGCATCATTATGCTTTTCAGAGAAGAAACGTAACTTAGCCTTGAGGGGAATAAAGATGGTAATTATTGAGTTTGATTGCAAGAACCGTCCGGGGGTAGCGTTGAGAATTTTTCAAGCTCTGAGCGATCTCAATCTTGAGGAAATCGACCTCATTGCTGTGGAACGCAAGATACCTCTATGGGAAAAGATATTCAGTTTTGTGTTGCGCACCAAGCCGTGCTCTTTGTCGGGGCATGGAAAAATCGTTGTTCAGGATCATGAACGAGAACCTGCAAATAATGCCCTGCTGCGACTGTCTCGTAATGAGAAAGACTTGGGAATACGGATCACTGCAAGATATTTTCAAGCGCTTATTTCTCTCCCAAACACTCCGGGGGCATTAAGAGATAGTCTTGCAAAAGTCCGGAGTAAGGGTGTATCAATACACGAAATTACGACAGGCCGTATTCCTCAGGGAGCGGGAATTCCACCGGACCACAGGGTGGTAACGATCACCCTCAATTGTCCGATAGGGGGTGAAGCATACCGTGACGTAAAAGACCGTATAAGACCGTATCTTGTAAACGACGCAGAATAATTTCTGTTGCTCTCGTGCTTAAAGCAAAAGCCCCGCTGTGTTTATCAGCTGGGGCTTTTTTTATTCATCCACCACTCCCGAAGTGGGTTTCTCGAGGGTAAGCGGGTCGATGCCGGCAGACTCGCCAGTGATGCGCAATACGTCTTTATCAATCTTGCCGAGCTCTTTGTAGCCGGTGTTGTAGTGGGAGACGGTGGTCTCGAGCGATTTGCCGAGCTTGCGATAATATTCTTCATACACGCGGAGATGTTTCTCGAGCCCTTCCACGTTTTTGCGAATCAGAAGCGCGCTTTCTTCGATACGAAATGCACGGAATCCGTAGAGTACCGACTGGAGATACGCGGAAAAAGTGGTGGGCGAAACGATGATGACATTCTTATCGCGATAGGCATAGTCGATCAGGCTTCGGGTGTTTACTTTCACCGCACCGATCTCGTTGATAAGAAGGTCATAGTAAATTCCTTCCGCAGGGATAAACATCATGGCAAATGGAAGTGTGCCATCTGCAGGACGAATATATTTTGCCGTCTCGTCGATGCGGCGCTTGAGGTCATTTTTAAAATCTTTTTCGTACTCCTCTTTTTTCCCCGGGTCGAGCTCGGAAACAATGCGGTTGTAATTGTCGAGCGAGAATTTTGCATCCACCGGTATAATCCCCTCTTTGGTGAGGATCGCCGCGTCCACCGTCTCGCCATTTGGAAAAGAATGCTGGAGTTTGTACGCAGTGGGCGGGAGGATGTTGGAGAGGATGAGCTCGAGCGATGCTTCGCCGAGTGTGCCACGCTGTTTCTGGTGGGTCAGCACCCGCTCGAGGTTCCGGATTTGGTCGGCCACGCCAAGCACTTGCTTGGAGCCTTCGTTGGCCTCTGTCACCGCGCGAGTGACTTGGGTGAGGTGGTTTGTCATCTCACGGTGAATATCGCCCATGAGCTTTTGCGACTCGCCCCATTGCTTCACTGTCTGCCCGGCCGACTCGCCCAGCTTTTGGTCCATCACACGGGAAAGCGACTCGAGTTGGTTTTGGAGCAGGAGGAAAGATTGATCGTACCGGCTCGTCTTTTCTCCGAGCTCATCTGTTTGTTGAGAATCTTTTCGGCGCAAAAAAAGAAGCACAAGAAAAACTCCGGCCGCTCCAAGAGCAAGCCCGAGCATGAGTGATGTGAGGGGGGTGAAACTTCCGTTCATGATGAGTGGTATTTATGATGTCTTTATGTTCGCTATTATTCCAAGTTTTATTTCAGCGACCTTCTCCATTTCGAAGATGACGTTTTCCATGAGTTTGTAGGGCGCGATTTCGTCGGGGAACTTTATCAGCATGTCTCGGAGAGTGTTTCGATAAGCGAGGCGGAATTCGGTGGTAATGTGGATTACCGAAATCCCCGCCTCTCGTGAGCGACGCATGCTTTGCTCCTGGATCCCCGACCCTCCGTGAAGCACGAGAGGGACAGTCACCGCTGCCTTGATGGCTTTGATGCGGTCGATGTCGAGCTCTTCGGCCCCATGCAGAAGTTTTCCGTGTATGCTTCCTACGGCGGGTGCTAAAAGGTCAACGCCCGTCTCTTTTACAAATTTCTTCGCGTCTTCGGCTGTCGTGAGTGCTTCGGGGTTGACCTTTACTCCTTCGGGAAAGCTCTCGTGGATGGTTGAAGAAGAGCCAATGTATCCGAGCTCGCCTTCTACCATGATGTCTGGATTTGCTCCGCGTACAAAATCTACCACTTGTTTTGTCTCCTCAATGTTGTCTCGCAAAGATTTTTCCGCCGCATCGTAAATGATAGAATCAAACCCGGCTTTCACCGCCACTTTTACGCCGTCGAAGCTGTAGGTGTGATCGGCATTGATGAAGATGGGGTGATTAAATTCTTCGCGGACACTTCGCACGAGCTCGACCGCCTGCTTCTCGCCGAAGAATTTTCGTTCGCTTTCGGTCATGCCGAGGATGATAGGCAAATTCAAATGGCGAGCCACATTTACGATGGCCCAAAAAGTTTCAATATTGCAAAAGCTGAAGTGCCCAATGGCAGTGTGGTTTGCGTCGGCTTCATGGATGACTTCGCGAAGTGTTTTCATGTTTTATCCTGTGGATTACGGAAGATTAAGATTTTTCAATGTCTGGCCGAGCAGAGCGAGGAGACCCGAGGACTTGAAAAATTTTAATATTCCGTAATCCACTACGTAGTAGTATAATGGCTAATTATACGCGGATAAAACCAATAACGCAAAATACGATGCCTGAAAACACCACGGAGAACAATTTCGATTTTGTTGCGATCGGAGATATTGTGACAGACGCCTTCATTCGCCTTATCACTGCAGAAGTCTATTACGATGGATTGAAGCATGAACAACAGCTTTGTCTTTTAAATGGCGCGAAAATACCCTATGAGTCTGCCACCGTTGTCTCCGCCGTGGGCAACAGCCCCAACGCTGCCGCCTCTGCGGCACGCCTCGGTCTCCGCACGGCACTTGTGGCCGATGTGGGGGGCGACGAGCATGGTCGCGAAGACGTCGCAACGCTCAAATCAAACAACATCGCTACGGATTTCGTGCGAGTACACGAAGGACTTCTTTCCAACTATCACTACGTCCTTTGGTATCGAGCTGAGCGTACTATCCTCATCAAGCACGAGGAATATCCATACGCGCTCCCAGATGTCGGCTCTCCGAAGTGGCTTTACTTCAGCTCGGTTGGGCAAAATTCTCTCGACTACCACAAGCAAGTTGGCGAATATATAAAATCTCATCCAGAAACAAAGCTCGCTTTTCAGCCGGGGACATTCCAGATAAAACTCGGGACGGAAGCCCTGCGTGATATTTATGAACACACGGAAGTATTTTTCTGCAACAAAGAAGAGGCGCAGGAAATCCTCGGAAATGTTACCGAAAATAATGCGGGCAATCTGGCACGCATGATGAGCGAAAAAGGACCAAAGATTTCTGTCATCACCGACGGACCGAATGGCGCGCATGTGTTTAATAAAGAAACGGGCGAGACATGGTTTATGG
>OFRG01000487.1_pt1 | contig 15242 bp, 7 predicted proteins | sample 1543071 | NCBI WGS metagenome assembly OFRG01 (sample SAMN07774222, study PRJEB24372) | wastewater metagenome | isolation source: WWTP Verbania (Effluent) | place: Italy: Verbania | collected 2015-12
AATAGGACATATCATCCCAGGGGTCTGCCTGTTGATGGTTTTGCTGTGCAACAGCACCCGCTCTACCATGTGTGGGCCAATATGTTGGGTCGTTGCACAAACCCAGATGCAACAGGTTATTCCAACTATGGTGGGCGCGGCATATCTGTTTGCGAACGCTGGTACAACTTCAGGTTCTTCGCCAAAGATATGATGCCCACCTACAAGCCGGGTTTGTGGATCGAGCGCATGGACGTGCATGGCAACTACTCCCCCGAGAACTGCACATGGGAAACCCCGTCGAACCAGTGCGTCAATCGCCGGCGGTTCAAGAACAACACGTCAGGTCAGACCGGTGTGGTGACCAAGGATGGGTTGTGGCTGGCGCGCTTCGATTACAACGGCGTGCGCTACAACATCGGCTGGTTCGGTAAAAAGGAAGATGCGATTGCTGCAAGGCTCACGTTCGTTGAGAACTTCTTTCTGGATCGTGACGGCGCGCTCGCGTCGCTTCAGATCGACAAGGCTCGCTCAAACAGTAGCACAGGGTTGATGGGTGTGACACCCCATCTTGATGGTGGATACACGGCTCGGGCAACAAAGAACGGTGTGCGCCACTATCTCGGACTTTTCAAAACCAAACAGGAGGCGTTTGATGCAAGATCAAAATTCATTGCTGGCTGAACGTGCGCGTCTGATCGCAGCACTCAAGGAGTGTGAGGTTGAGATGAACTCAAAAAAGGTTACGTTAAATGCTACCTTCGGTAAGCTGGGGTCGATGTTCAGTAAGCTCTATGCGCCCGACCTGATGCTCGCGACGACGGTGACCGGCCAGTTCTACCTGATCGGGCTCATCGAGATCATCGCCGAGCACGGCGGCCATGTGGTGTCGGCCAACACGGATGGTGTCTGCGTCGCCGCTTCTCCGGCCGATATGGCTATGATCCGTGACGCGATCTACCTGTATGGCTGGGCGACGAACTTCGAGTTCGAGGAAACCAAGTACCGCACAATCGCCATCAAGGATGTGAATAACTACCTGGCGGTCACCACGGCAGGTAAGGTCAAGGCCAAAGGCATCTACGCCCCCGGCGGGCTGATGAAGAATCCGACGAACGAAGTCTGCACCCTTGCCGCCCAGGCGTACCTGCGCGACGGCACGCCGGTCGATCAGTTCATCCATGAACACCTGACCCCGGAGAACTTCGCCGACTTCACCCAGAGCCGCAGCGTGACCGGTGGCGCCGTCTTCTACACCGACATCCGGGTGGTCGATGACTGGATCAACCTTGAGCGCGGTGCGTGGTATCGCCAGGCCTGGTACGACATGGGCAAGGAACGCAAGCCCCTGAAGCGGGTGAGCCGCCCGGCGCCGGTGGTGGCCGGCGACAAGCCTGTGTTCCTTGGGCGCGTCGCCAGGTGGTACTACTCCCTGGATGAAAAGCGCTCGATCCACTACGTCAATAACGACAACATGGTGCCGAAGGCAAACGCCAGCACCGCCTGCATGAAGCTGCCCGACACCATCCCGCAGGACCTGGATGTCGGGCGCTACATCGAAGAGGCGAAGACTCTTTTGCGCTCGGCAGGTGTTAGCACTTGACACTGTTGGTGGTATGGGTTAAACTGATTGCCTCAACAGGAGGTGTCACGGTGGGAACCAACAGGAAATGGACCGAGGAAAGTGTGAAAGCGCTTGCTGCAAATTGCGGATCGGCAAAAGAGTTTGAACGTAATTTCTCAGGCGCGTATCAGTTTGCACGTCGGGCCGGGTTAAAGTTGTTTGAGAGCACACGACGGGCTTGGACGGAAACTGCAATCCGAGAAGAAGCTGTCAAGTGGGATGGGAAGACTGCTTTGCAAAACGGTTGCCAATCGGCCTATGCTGCGGCAACGCGGATGGGTATATTAGACTCGATCTACCCACACAAGTACAAGCGTTGGGGTAAGAAGGAAATCGTTGAAGCTGCGAAAGCATATCCCAACAAGAAGTTGTTTGCTTTGGAAAAGCCAAGCGCTTCCAATGCAGCCTATCGAAAATTTCCCGGCCTTCTTGATGAGCTTTTTTCCAACGAGCGCCTACCCATGGCAAACGACACCATCTATATTTGGCGGGCCGTTGGTCAGTTCCATAAGGGCCACCCTATCTACAAGATCGGTGTAACTAGCGCCCGCCTTGGGGATTGGCGCATTAGATTGTGTGCGGCAAAAGCCGGCTTTGAGTTTGAGTTGGTTTGTAATGAAACCTTGGCCCCTGGGGTTCGTGCTACTGAGATTGAGAAGAAGTTGTTGCGACTTGGTGAGCCGGTTGATTACTCGGGCTTCGACGGCTGCACGGAATTCCGTGCCATGTCTGACAGCGCTCTTTATGCAGCCGTTTCGGTGATCTGCTTACACCTCTGATTTATTAACCCCTCACCCTGCGGATTTCATCCCGCAACCTGAGCAGCTTCTCGTCGATCCTGGCGTTGGTGGCATTCACCGCCTCAACGTCAGAATCGGCACGCAGCTTGACCCGCTGCTTGCGCAACTCGGCTTCCTCGCGGAGCAGGGTGTCGATCCTGGATTTGAGCATGATCTCGGGGTGCTTGGCCAGGAGTTCGGTTGCGCGCTCGCGCTCGCCGGCCTTCAGCAACTGCTTGTGCTCGTAGTCCAGCGCGTTGATGTCCTCCTTGGCGGCATAGATTTGCGCCTTGACGTTGCCCACCTCATCGACGTTGCCGTAGAGGCGGCCGACCAGCGGCACGCGATACCACGGGGTCTCTTCCTGCGGACGACCGGTGACGGCGTTAAACCCTGTGCCGATAGCCTGGGCGCCCTTCGACACCTCGCGACCAACACCGCCGGTGATCTGGCCAAGGGTGTAGTCGATCTGGTCCGGCGTCGGGCTGATGGCACCGATACCGAACTCCCCACCACCCGTGATGAAGTTGGCGCCATAGGCGAGCTTCTTGGACAGGGTTGTCGCACCCTCCTTGGCACGGGTCCAGCCCGGCGTCGGCTTGCTCTTGTCGAAATCCTCCTTGGCGATCGGCCGATTGAAGGCGTCACGGTTCTGGATCAAGCCGACAACCGGATCGGCGATGGCAGGTAAGATGGTCTGGATGAAGTTGCCGGCGCCCCCCAGGGGATTGAATCCTTGCAGGGGTTGCATCAGCAAATTCCCGGCGTGCTTCAGGCGGTTGCCCGGACGGAGCACCATGTCGGCACCCTCGCGCCCCATGTTGAACGGCACGTTCATGCCGAGCGCCAGCGGGATTTTGATGAAGCCACCGTTGGGCATCGGGATGATGAAGGTACGATCCTTGTCGGCTTCCGGGATTTCATCGTCGTCGTAGCCGGAGAGCAACAGCGCCTGCAACATCCCGAGAGCGGGCAGCGCTGCGAGCAGCTTCACTCCGAGCGAGGTGACGGTCGTGACCTGCTGCTTGTAGGTGCCACCATTGCCGTCGGGCACGTCGATGATCTTCTTGCTGAAGATGGTTTCGGCCAGGCGCGCGCTACCCTGGGCAGCCGCGTTGAAGAACGGGAACAGGGCGCCGGCCTGCGCCGAGAACTGCCCCTTGCGGTTGAAATTGACCGAGATACCCTTGGAGATATTGGCGGCCAGGGTTGCAGCCTGCTCGTCTGTCTTGCCGGCGGCGATGAACTTCTCGTAGGCACCCTTGAATGCGGCGGTGCGCGTGGCAAGTTCGGCCGCGGTGTTGAGGTTGGCAATGCGCACGGCAATGGCGCCGATGGCTTTGCCAGTCCTGTCCTTGGCCTCGCCCTCAAGCACGGCGGTCCCCCACTCCTGGGCAGCGGCGAGCTTTTCACCGACGGTGGTCAATGCGTTGCTGGCCTCGATGGCGGGATCGGGCTTCTCTTTGGCCGCGCGCTTAACACCGAACAGCTCGCGAATCTGTGCGTCGGCCTCTTCGATCCCGACGAGGGAGTCCATGATCCCGGTCAGGCCACCCGCCCGCTTGGCCTTCTCCATCCACCAAGCCGGGGTTCCCGTCGCCGGGGTGATGTCCATCTTTTCGTTGCCTTGCGTCTTCTTGTAGCTTTGCTCAAGGTACTTCATCAGGCTACCGAAGTTGCCAAACGAACTCGTGAGCAGCTTGGCTGAGTCGCCGACCGTCCATCCCGGGATGTTCTCGGCCTGCATATTGACCGCCGTCGCCTGCATGTCGCGCGCGAAGTTGAACAGGGAGAAGACAGGGTTGTAGCCGGTCGCGGTGGCGATGATCCACCTCGAAGCGATGGCCGGCAAGACCAGCATGGCCCCCAGCTTGCGCGTGTCCATATCCTTGAAGTTGCGGTAAATCTCGACCGCATCCTCGGACTGATCGTTGAACACGATGGCGCGGTTCTCACCATTCACCGGGACGATCACCACATTTTCACGGGCGATGTAGTTCGGATTCTGGATGACCTGCACGCGCTCCTGCGGGCCAAGGGATACCACCACCTTGGGACCACCCTGGTTGTTCGTGTTGGCGGCCAGGTACGCATCGGCCGACGCCTGATTGTACATTTCCAGCGGGACCCCTCCGCTGTTCAGGATGGGCTGGCCGTTGATGTCCTTGAAGCGATAGACATTCACCACCTTGACCGTGCGGATATTGGGGTAGGTATCGACCTTCCACATCGGATACCACTTACCATCCGTAGCCTTGAACATCGGGGTGTTCCTGGTCGCCAGATTGAGCAGAGCCTGGCCGATGCGCGCGGCCTCGCCACGATTGACGATGCGCTGCCCCAGCAAGCGCGTGCTGGCCAGGATCGGTTGGATGGCGGCCTCGCTACCCATGAAACGCTGCGTCGCACCAGCGCGCGTGGAAGCGCCCTGGGAGCCGGTCGAGAAAGTGCTGACCAGATCGAGGTCACGGTTGAACGGGGCGTAGTTCGGGAACACGTTCTGCCATGCGTTGATCGTGTCCTGCGACTCAAGGCCGCGATCGACAGCGTACTTTTGCAGACCTTCGATCATCTCGTTGTAGGCTTTGCCGGCCGCTTTGAGCGCGACACCATCCGGGCCAGATTCCATCTTCGCCAGTTCGGCGCGCGCCACGCTCGTCAGGATTCCACTGCCGGGCTTGTCGGTCAGGTTAAAGCCCTTCTGCAAGGTCTCGTTCCACGGATTGATCTTGGCCGCCTGGATGTTCGCCTCTTCTGCGTGACGGTACTTCAGGTAGTCGTCGAGCTTCTTCAGGTGATCCTTGACCCCTGCCGTGAAGAGACCATTCTCGATGTTGGCCAACGGCGTTTTCACCAGATCGTCGATGTTGCTCTGGATCAGGCCGCGCGAGCGCGTGAGCGCGCCGATGACATCCATTCCGATGTCCTCAGCCTTGATCCCCAGCGACTGCACGATGCGCCCCAGGGTGACGTGCTGATCCTGGATACGCAGGCGAACCGCTTTGGTAACTTGCTCAAGTACGCTGTGCGCCTTGCCGGCGGCAATGCGAACCTCGTTCGGGTGGGCCGGGCTGACAGGCTGTTGGATGATTACCTGTTGCGCTGGGGGTGAGACCGGGCCTTGCGTATCCTCGGTGATTACCGGGCTGTTCGGATCGAACGTGCCGCGGTTACCGATGGCGGACTTGATCTGTGTCGCACGATCCTCGGTCATGGTCGGACCAGCCATCTTCGTCCCATCCAGCAGAACGAACTGGCTCGGATCGAAGGCGCCCCACTCTTTCGCCTTGGGGCCGTAGAGCATGTTGCCATTGGTCGAGCGCTGGCTGATCGCCTCCTGCTGCGCCAGGGTGGATACCAGTTCCGCTTCCGTTTCGGTCAGCGGGCGGTCGAGTTCGGCGACGAAGGTGTTCTCGGTGATCTCCTTGCCGTCGTGAGTGTAAGTGCTCGCTACCACGTTCGAGCGCAGAATCTTTGCACCGCTGCGCTCGATGATCATCTTCACGGTCGAAGGGTTGATCTTCATGGTGCGCGCGCCAGCGCCAACATCCAGGCCGACGTTCAGCAGCGGGGCCTCGGGATTGTCGGCAAGCGCATTGCTGACAACCGGACTGCCTGGTCCAGCCTCTTCTTCGCTGAGAACCGGAATCGGCTCGTTGCCAAAGACGACAACCGCCAGTTGCTGACCGAACGGCATGGAGTAGCCGCTGTAGCCGGCGTCGAGCACGGCCGTTTCGAAAGCGTTCAGGTAGGCGTCGCCGGTGATCGTGTTCGGGATGCTCTTGGCGATGCTCGTGTCTTCGTGAGCTGGATAGATGTTGGCCAGGTTCGCCAGGTGCTTCACACCACCGACACCGCTTTCTGGACGAACCCCCTTCCCGGCGTCAGCGTAGAAATGGACCCGGTTGCGCAGGCGCGGATCGTCAGACTCGGCGATACGGGTCCGCTCGGCACCCTTGTAGCCGGTGCCGTAGCGCGAGCCAAGCAGCTCGGTGCGCTTCTGGTGGGAGTAGTGCTCACCGCGGATACGGATCGGGGCGACAGGCCCCTTCTTGCTCGCGTCGAAGGCAGCCTCGGGCGGAACGATCCCGATGTTCTCCACCATGGTGTCACGCTTGGCACGCTGTTCCATGCGCAGCGTCGCGATCTGGCGGTTGATCTCGCCGCGCCGCCCATTGCTGGTCATCGGCGAGCGGTGCTCTTCCATGAGGTCGCTGATCTTGCCGTCGATTTCGTCGGACAACAGCGAGCGCAGGACCTCGCGCGCCGCCTGTTGGTCTTCGAGGCTGGTCTTGGGGTCAGCCAGGAACGCCCTGACCGCCTCGATCTCTTCCTGAAGTTGGCTCTTCTGCTCGTCGGTCTTGTCGAAGAACCAGCCCTCGCGGTTGCGGCCCATCTTGGCGCCAGCCTCCACCAGGGTGGGATCGACATCCAGATGAGAATTGTTCTCAATGTTGTCCAGCACGAGCTGGGACATCAGGGCGAAGGCCATCGAGGTGCCGCTACCACCCTTGCGCCCGGCTTCAACGTCGGAATCGACGTTGCCACCGATGGCGTTGGCGCGCTGCATCCTGGTTTCGAGTTCGTTGAAGTCGATCACCTTACCCTTCGGAACACCGTTGGGATGGTTCGGCTCGAACTTGGCGACGAAACCCTGGCCGTTCGGTAATGGTGCCAGGTTGTCGAACATCCGACCGTTCGACACCATGATCTTGGACGAGCGACCGCGGTTGCCCGGGCGGCTGACCAGCATGTTGTGGGTGTGGCGCAGGATGTTGGCGCCAATGCGCTCACGGTCCTTCAGGTGCGGCCAGAGTTCGGTATCCATCCCGTAGGCGCTCGCCGCACCGCCGGAGTTGATCGGGCTCAACACGTCTGGATTCTTGAGGCGCATGGTGGCGGCAACGGTCTGCCACGGACGGCGGACATTGTTGTTCGACATCAGGGTGTCGGCCGTCGGCAGATCGAATCCGTGCGCGTTGGCAACGTCGGCGAACAGCCGGTAAGCGATGTCGCCGCTTCCCGGGAAACCTTCGAGGCCGGTCGTGTGGATTTCGTTCTGCTTCGAGTAGGGGTTGAAGTCCATCGACCCTTCGCCGGCGCCGCTCGTCGTCGCCAGATAGGGATTTTCCCCACGGAACTCGCGACCGCGGCCACGCACCACCAGCTTCAGCTCAGGCTTACCCTGGCCGTTGCGCTGCTCGCGCAGGGACACGATCACACGGTTGGCCGGGCTATCCTTCGGCTCGGGGAAGCTGTGCGCCTTGGCCCACTCCTTCGCCTTCTCGAACATGGCGTCGTTGTAGGCGTGCATCAGCTTCGAGTAGTCGTCGTTCGTGCTGTCCTTCCCGCGAAGGATGGATTTCGAATCGACGTTGATCTTGAACTGACCATCCGACTCAAAGACGGTTTCCCAGAACGCGGCCAGCTTGGTGAGCGCCCCGGTCATGTAGGCATTCTTGAGCCTGGCCCCAAAGTCGTAGATGGGGTGACGCCCACCCTTGGCGTAGCTGGGCTCTGGGTCGCTGTCACGCCTGTTGCGATCGTCCAGGCCGGCGCCCAGGATGTCGTTGTTCATCAGGTCGTTCAGGTGATTCCCGACGGCGACGCGCGCCGCGGTGATGTCGCCATAGTCCAGCATCGCCTGGGCCAGATCGGAACGGGCAGCGTTACCGGCGGCGCGCACAAGCAGCCGCAGTTCCTGTTCGGATTGACCGATGGTGCGGGAGATGATCGCATGGCTTCCGGCGGCAAACATCCTGTCCGTGGCCTCGAACGCGCGACGCTCGTACTCCGGAACCTGGTCAAGGTTGAAGTCGTCCATCGTGTCTTCGGGACCCATCGGGATCGTGAAGTCGTCCTCCTCGATACCCAGGGCCTCGTTCATCGAGGCGGTCATGTCGGCCTCTTCGAGCAGCTCGATGTGGTTGTTGATCACGTCGAAGGCATCGTCGAATCCAGCCTCGTGGCGGGCAATGACGGCATCGAGAAGACGAATGGAATCCGGATCGGTGATGCGCGTGCGCACGTTGCGCAAGCCGTCAAGCGACAACTGGCCGAACATTTCATTGACCGCGATCAGGTCATCGACGGCGTTCGGATCGTCGGACTTGAAGAAGTCAGCAACAATGCTTTGCAGCAAATCCGATGTGGCGACATCGCTCATGTGCTCGGCGTCGGAGGTTGTCGCCGGATTGATCGCGTTGGCGCCGGCGGTCTTATTCACGGCCGTGCTCTTCTTCGCAATCTTCTCGACCGCGGCCAGGACTTGACCCAGCATTTGCAGATCGACATCGGGATCGCCGAGCAGATCACGGACCCAGCCGACGAACTTGTCCCATGCGCTCTGGGATTTGTTGGCCCGCACCGTCATCAGGTATTCCTGGAATCCTGGATTGGCAACAGCCTCGGCCATGAATTCGTTGATGTCCAGCAGGCCGCGAACAGCGATGCCGGCATCCGTGGCCGTCATTCCAGGATGCTCTGAAAGCCACTGGTTCCTGGCATCCCGGTGCATCTGGACCAGTTCTTTGTAGAGCGGGCTCTTCTTGTCAGCGGTATAGAACCAGCTCAAGGTCAGAGCATGGGTGATCTCGTGAAGAGTGGTGATCTCGTCGGCTGCACCCTTGACGTTGAGTACGTCAGTGATTTCGCCAGAACCCTCCCAAGCCCGGGTGCCACCACGCTGCTCTTTTGGTGCATTCTTCAGGTTGGTGTAGGGGAGATCGAGCGCAGGATTGCCGGCGCCAAAACGCTTCAGCGCTTCCGCCAGCTTTGCCATGCGCGGCTCGGTGTTGGCGATCAGGTAGTCCAGCATTTCGCTGACAGTGCTACCCTTTTCGATCTGGGCCTGGACGCCCTCGGTCTTTGTCCCGGTGACCTTTTCCTTCAGGTCTGTGAGGAATTCGTTCCACTGGTTCTGGGTGAAGCCCACACGCTTCAATGCGCTCGGGATCGTTTTCGTGTGCATTTGGGCCGAGCGCGTGACACGGATTACCCGATTACTTGACCCCTTGAAATCGTGCGCGAACAACTCCTGCACGTGTTTCGGCAGCAGCGCAACCATGGGGCCGAGCTTTTCACGCATCTCTTTGAAGTGCTTGGGCTCGTTGGTGGCGACCGGCTCCGGCGTGGATGCAGGTGCAACCTTGTTGGGATCAGCTTCCCAACGCCATCCACCATAGGTGCCACGCTCGCTGGCCTTGCGCCGGAACACTCCGATAGGACCATCTTCTTCGGTGCGACCACGTGCGTACTGGAAAGCATCGTTGCCACCAGGCACGGAAGTGTGCGGGATTTCTTCGCCGATGATACCATCAACCATCAGGTCAAGTTTGCCGGTGGCGGCCGGTTCCGGTGCCGGGGTGGCGGCCGGGGCCGACCAGATCGGCGCAACATTGAACGGCTGGCCAGGCACCTTGGTCCCGGCCTTGATGGCAGCATGGACCTTGTTGCCGTGCGCGCGCACCTCGGCCTCGGTCATACCCGTGGCCTGGGTTACGAAATCCACATAGCGCGCGTCATTCCTGGATTTCTTGACGCCGTTGCGTGCGATGTACGCGGCCCTGTCGATGTCGCTGCCGAAGGTCAATTGGGTGGTGCCGTAGGTCGGCTTCGCGCCCGCCAGTTCAGGGGGCAAGGTGTTCAGCTTGCCACCCTCAAGCGGCAAGGTGGCTTGCGCAGGGGCGGCGGCAGCGGCCGGCGCAGGCGCCACACTGGCACGTTGCGCCAACATGGCTTGGGCAAGCGCCCTGATCTCCGGGCTGGGATGTGTGATGGCTTCGATGCGCAGGTTTTCAATCGAGCGTGCATTGACAACCGATTCGATGACACGGCTATCTACTCCGGCAGCCAGAGCCGCCGTGGCAAGTGTGCCGACTTCATCCTCGCCTTGGAGGGGGAGGGGTTCGGCAGGAGCAGCGGTGCCGGTGGCAACAGTCTTTGCTGCCTCGACCGCGGTGGCGCCGGTGGTCAGCACGCTCTGAGCCTGCTGGTTCGCAGAGAAAGCGGCTGTGGCAGCCTCAACCGTTGGGGCGCCGAGCGTGGCGGCGGCGGCACCCTCGGATGCAGCCTTGGCGGCGTTCTTGCGTTCCTCTTCGGTACTGCTCGTGGCGAGGAAGTTTGCCTGGGCTGAAGCCAGCGCTTCCTGGGCAGCCGGGTTGTTCGGTTCTTTGGCGACCCAGGCTTCCGCGTTGGCCTGGGTTTGCGCTGCGAGGGCGACTTCGCTGTTGCGACGAAGGAACGCCGGTTCAGCCGACATGCTTTCGAACTCTTCAACGCTGGGTTGGCTACCGGTGGCACCCTTTGCCACAAGGTATTCTTGCCAGCGAGTATCTTCGGCCAGGCGCGCGGCCTTGTCGCGATCTTCAATGCTCTTGAACGCGGGCGCACCTTCGCCGGAGATCGGGTGCATACCACCACCCATGGCAGCGCCGACGACGGCGCCGAAGGTGGCGCGCTTGGCCGCCTGCATCAGGTCGATCTCACCATCCTTGCCGGCCATTTCCAGCAGCGCCTGACCACCCTCTTGCAGGTATTCCTGGGCACCCTCCCCGAACATCGAGGTGAGCGTGCGGCGAGCGATGGATTTGTTGAGAGCGCTTTCGACACCCTCACCGAGAATTTCCTTACCGACGGCGCGGCGTGCCAATCCGAGCGTGACGTTTCCGCCGATACCGCCCGTGGCGACACCCAGACCAAGGGCGCCGGCGGCAGCCAGCCCACTCTCGGTTTCGTTATAAACGTCGCCGGCCATCAGGGCACCTTCCGTGGCGCCCGCCATTCCACCAAGGATCAGGTTGGTCGCTTTCGATCCAGCCTTCAGCGCACCGACGGCCAAGAGACCCTTGGCACCAAGACCTGACACACCACCTGTCGCCATCATCGGCAGCAAACTGCCGGCAGCGGCATAGCCGATGTCAGCCGGATTCTCGATCAGATGTTCGACGATACTCTTGTTGGGGTCGGATATTGCAGAAGCGAGTTCGGCATCGCGCTGCTTGCGATAGTCCGACTTCATATCCTGCCAGTATTCCTTGGCCGAAGAGATGAAGTCCGCGTCGAACTTCTCTTCGCCCTTGCGGCCGGTTGCCCAATTCAGGATGCCCTGGGCACTATCGACGGCGCCGGCACCACCGGCCATGATCTCGACACCGACATCCTTGGCTGTGTCCCATCCAGTGCGGGGCTTTTCAGGCTCGACAATGGGATCGAACCCACCGGTGCCGAAACCGAAGGGATCGCTTGGAGCCTTCGAGGATTTTGATGCTACCGGTGTATCGAAACCACCGGTGCCGAAACCAAAGGTGTCAGCGGTGGAAGCGGATTGGTCGTCTTTGCGGCCCATGTCGATCTCCTTGGAAAACGGAGATCATTTTACCCTACTTTTTCGCTTTGGGTTCAGGTGGTGGATTTTTGCTGGCCCATTCCGAGGCCGACTTTTGCAACGCAACATCCCAGGTCACAGGCTTCTTGGTATTCGCATGTTCGGCGTAGTAGTTCCGCGCAGAGGCAGTGATCTGGGCCATTGCATCGACACGATCCAGGCGGTCGCTCATTCCGTAGGTGGTTTCCAGTGTAGCATCGACCTTGCGCAGAACCGGGTAACCGGACGTATCAAGTTTGTCTTCACCCGTGGCCTTGTCCTTGAGTTTGAGCGTGCCAAGATTCGCCATCTCCGCGCGATGATCCTTCTCCTGTTTGCCCTTCAGTTCTTCGCGCTTCAGTTCAAGATTGGCCAGGCGATCCTCGCGCGCAGCACCCAAGCTGGCCGCGGATTGCGCCCTGCTGGCGGCGGCGTTGGCCATCTGCACCTCAAGGCTTTTATCGGCACGCACGTCGTCGCGGAGCTTGGCGGCCATGTCAGCCTGGTTCTTGGCCAAACCTTCTTCACCGCTGGCGCTGAGTTGCGACTGCATCCAGTCATGGAACGCAACCGTACCCTTCTTGAGCTGCGGACCTTCCGGGTCCTTGGTTGCCGCCCATTCGAGCGCACCGACAGTGGTCGCATCCTTTTCGCGCTTCTGCAAATCGACCTTTTCCTTGAGAGCCTGGACGCGCTCTTCGCGAGATGCTGCGAGCCCTTCCTGGTAATCGGCCATTTCCTTGGCGCGCGCGGTGGCCCGCTCTTCAGAGCGAATCTTCTCGTCTTCAATGATCCCGCGCTTCGCCCAATCCTGGGCCGTGTCGCCAACCGCCTTGCCAACGGCGCCGAGAATTCCAGTCAGAGACCAGCCCATGATTACATCCTCCGCTTTGCCTGCTCGGCGTCGAAGCTGGCATTGAATTCAGCTTCCTCGCCGGCCGGACCTTCAGCCGTTTCCTGTGCAGCGGTCTCGGCCTCGGCCGCTTCCATGTCTTCCGCTTCACGCTCCTTGACGCCGCCGACCAACTTCTCCTTGGTCTCGTCGTCGAGATCGAGATCGCTCATCAGCTTGTCGATGATCTTATCCACCTCAGCCTGCGGCACACCATAGGCTTCGAAGATGGAATAGACCATCATTTCCATGGCGTCGGACAGGTCCTTCTCGGTGACTTCCATCCCGACTTCGAACAGATAGTCGGCCGCCTCGAACATGAGCGTGACACCCACGGGAACCAACACATCCTTCGGGATGGTGCCGTTGCCCTGGTTGTCCATCATCACCACCAGGTTGGCCACACCCTCGCCGAGCTTGTTCGCCATCGGAATCTTGTCGTCGAGGATGATCCCATGGATTGCCTCGGCCGTTTCCGGTGCGTACATCATCTTCTTGCCGGCGACGACCACGCGCTGATAGGCGTCGCGCATTTCCGGCGGCATCACCGTGACCATGTTCGCCAGTTCATCCTCGTGGGCCTTGACGAGCGGGCTCGTGGTCTCGGGATTCGGTGGCGGCAACTGCTGGCCGCCGGCAGGCGCCGCTGCCGGTGCCGGTGCCGGAGCGCCAGCTTGGGGATTTTGCATGGAGTCTTGGAGGATAGGCATGAGGCTTCCTTAGCGCTGTGGCGCCCATTGGTTGCTGGTCGTGGCGTAGTTCCGACCGCCCATGGTAACAGGGGTCGCAGCGGGCTGGAACATGATCTGGTAGGGTGCTCCGCGGGCAACCGCATCGGCAACCTTGGCGTCACGGTTCGGATCGTTTGCCGAGATCATCTCGACCTGGGTGTTGGCGTTCTTGCGCTGCTGCTCTTCTGCTGCCGCCTTGGCGCGCAGGGCATCAGCAGATGCGTTTGCCTCGCCGGTCTTGGCGACGAGGAGGCCATCGTTGGCCTCGGTGCTGCCAGTGCCACCACCCGCGCCCGAAGCATTGCCACCATTGACCGCCTGGCCACCAAGGTTGCTCAGGATTTTGCCACCCATCTCGACCAGGGTCTTGTTCTTGTCCATCCAGCCGCCGGCCTTTTCGAGGAATCCACCTTCAGCAGCGGGCGTTTGAACATTGGCAGCACCTGGAACATTGTTTGCCGGTTGGGCAAGCGCCGCACTCGGGGTGTCGCCAAGCACCTGGGCAACGATACCACCCTGCTGAACCGGCGCCCCTGCTTGAGAGCCAACAGCAGCAGCTTCTTCCAGGCCGGCGCCAAGACTCGGAACCTTGCCTGCGGCCAGGGTGTCGATATTCAAAGCCCCTGAATTCATTCCTTCGGCTGCCGCACCGAACGCTTCCGATGTACCGGCGCCGGCGAGTTTGCCAACAAGCTGTTCTGAAGCTCCGGCCGCCGAACCTTCAGCGGCTACAGGTGCCGCATTTACAGCTTCCCCGGCAACCGTGGATGTTCCGCTGAATGCCGACGCCGCCATCGAACCCAGGCCGCCGGCCAGGGCGAGCACGCCGCCAATCTTCATCAGCTTCTTGTTGCCGGTGACGGCGCCCACACCGCTCATCACACCGCCGGCGACCATGGCCCCAGCCGCAATCGCTGAACCGATGCTGACCGTGCTGCCGGCAGCGGCATAAGCGGCCAGGGTGGCGCCACCAGTCCATACCGCAGCGACGGCGGCAACGACACCGATGATCGCGCCGAGCGCCTTCGACTTCAGGTACTCGCCATAGCAGGCGCCCGACATGGGATCGCCGACAGGCATCTCGCTGAAGCGCTGGTTGTAGTAGCGCAGGTTGTCACGTAATTCGAAGGTGTTCATCAGTGGGGCCTCGGATATTTAATCTCGTTCAGGATGAAGGTGCGAAGCCCTTCCATTGTAGTGCCAAGCGGCTCGAAACCCAAATGGGTAATGAAGACGTCGCTCTCATCGTCGGCAACCTTGGTGACCAGGAACTTCTCCTTGTCCAGGATGGGTTGCAGGAACTCCATGATCCGTTCGGATGTGACATGCGCTTTGCGACGGTACTTGCGGTAGATCGCGAAATGCACTTCCTTGTTCCGCTTGATCAGCGTCGCCATGTGACCGTGCTTCGGATCGACATAGGGGACCATCTGGTAGGGAGCCAGGAACATCATCGCCTCATCGAGCGAGCAGCCGCAATCCTCGACCATGTGTTCGAGCCAAGGCCCGCGGTCCCCGGTGTAGTGGGTGGCGCGAGCCTGGTAGGTGCGAACGTCGGATGGGATGTGCATAATCAGAACGTCACGAGCCCGGTGATGCCGTTCATGTTCTGGATCATCGTCATGCCGGTGCGCAAGTAGGTGAGCTGGTTCTGGGTGGCCGCATATTTCGCGGCAGCGTCCATATCCTTGCTCGCCGAAATGTCGGACAGGTTCTTGAGCATCTGCTCGTACATGCCGGAAGCGCTGGAATTGGCCTGCATCAAGGTCTTGTAGTTGGCCTCGATGTTCATCAGGGATTCCTTGTTGTTGGCGTCGAGCGTCTTCATCACGGCTTCGTTCTGCTGCCCCAGGTTCCACGTGTTCATCGCGTT
>OFRG01000488.1_pt1 | contig 15224 bp, 17 predicted proteins | sample 1543071 | NCBI WGS metagenome assembly OFRG01 (sample SAMN07774222, study PRJEB24372) | wastewater metagenome | isolation source: WWTP Verbania (Effluent) | place: Italy: Verbania | collected 2015-12
GGGAATGCTAGCCCCGCAAAAACGCTAGCGGCCAATTTTTCAGGCTACTTGACACCTCACTTGACACATTGCAATTCTTTAAATTAATTTCAACAAAATGACAAAAATACTTGAATATATTGATTGTTGTGATACAATTACAGCATGCACCGAAAACACGGTGCACGGTTCCCGCCCCGCTGACGGCTTGGAGTAAAAAAATGTTCTACGAAGTTTCAATACAAGCATGCCCCTCTGGTTTTGGTGAGTTTCAATGCCAGCCGATAAATGGAGAGGGGTGGGCGGATGTAAATGAGTTGCTGACGGAGATAACCAGTAATAACGACCATGTGTTTGAGTTGACCGACGAAATTGTTGATTCCGCACTGCCTGGCCAAGCCGATGACATACGCGGACGAATCCACAATGAGCCAGACCGAGTATTTGCAATCGTTGACGGAGACCGAGTTTTTTACTTTGGCATTGTCGAAGAATGACCAAAGGCGGCAAACAACCCGGTGCAGGCCGCCCGCCTGCCCCTGCAAGACCGCCCGCCATGAGCTGGAGGCCTGAAACCTTCGCCCAAGCCGAAAAGTTCCGGGCACTGGGCGGTGCCAAGTGGCTGCGCCGGATGATCGACGCAGCAAACCCTTTTACGGAGAGTAAAAAATGATGCAAAACGCACTTTTCGAAGGCTTCGACCCGGCTGAAATCGCCCGCGCCAGCCGCCAGATCGTGGCCGACAAGGCCGAAACCCGCCGCGCCGTCGCCCAAAAAAGTGCCAACCGGCACCACATGCGCCGCGCAAATGCCGAGTCCACGCTGGCCGACATACTGCCCGCCAAAATCGAGCCCGGCGAAAGCTGGCACGTGATAAGCCGGGGCGACATAGACAGCCTGAGCTATGTCCGCCATGTTCTCGCCGGGGTTGACCACCTTGACCACGTACTGATGTCCACCTGGTGCATTGCCAAAAACGACCTGACCGAAATAACCGCATGGCTTGACGCTGGCCGCATCGAACAATTCGACCTCTACGCAGGCGAGATTTTTCCCGGATCGTATGGCGACGAATACGAACAATTCCTAAAAATGTGCGACCTCTACGGCTGCCGCCTGATCGTCGCCAAAAACCATAGCAAAGTGACCCTGTGCAGCGTCGATGATTACCAAGTGGTGATCGAGTCGAGCGCCAACGTAAACACAAACCCGCGTATCGAACAAAGCGCCCTGCACAACAACCCCGAACTGCACGCCTTCTACCTAGAGTTTTTTGCCGGAGTGAAATCCATTGACAAACAATCAAAAATACACTGAGGCCGGGCTGGCCCGTGCCCTGAGCGCCCCTGGCAGCCCTATATCTCGCCAGTGGATAAACCAGCTTGTCAAAAAAGGAATTTTGCACAAAGACGAAGCGGGAATGATCGACTTTGAGGCCGCAAAACAGGCTTTGCTGAACGGCGTGCACCCGTCCGGCAAATCCACGCAAAACCTGCAGGCCGCGCAAACTCAAAACCCGCCACAAAACGCAGCCACGCCCCCCCTGGTGCAGCCATTGATGGAGCCAGACCAAGATGCAGAAATAACCTCGTTTCACATTGCGAAAACCTTACGCGAAGCTGCTGAAGCCCAGATCGCACGCCTGAAACTGGCTGAAATGAAAGGAAAGTTTTTAATAAAAGATGACTTTGAACGCCACTTGTTCAACGCGGGCCGCATGCTGCGCGACACCCTGACCAACTGCGCCCGGCGTATCGGTGCCGAAGTCTCAAGCCTGACCACCGCCGATGCGTGCGAAGCCGTCATAGACCGCGAGCACCGTGCCGCGCTGGCCAGCTTTGCGCAGCAGCTTCGCCACACGCTCAAGGTTGAGGTGGAAACCGCCCGGCCCAGCGCGGAGGCTGCGCAATGACTGCAAAAATGATAGCTGCTTGCGCAGGTAATACGGGCGCAAGAGGCCAAAACACCCCATTAAAAGCCCCGTTCCCTTACTTCGGCGGCAAGTCCGGTGCAGCCGCCACCGTGTGGGAAGCCTTTGGCGCGGTGGACAACTACGTCGAAGCCTTCGCGGGCAGCGCCGCCATGCTGCTCGGCGCGCCGGTGGGCAAGCGCATCGAAACCATAAACGACTTCGACGGCTTTGTTGCCAACTTCTGGCGCTCCATTGCCCGCTGCCCCGAGGACGTAGCCCACCACGCAGACTGGCCCTGCAACGAAGTTGACCTATTCGCCCGCCATAGCTGGCTTGTTCGCCAATCAGCCGGGTTGACTGAACGCCTACACCAAGACCCTGACTGGTTTGATGTCAAGATCGCCGGGTGGTGGTGCTGGGGCGCATGCAACTGGATCGGTTCCGGGTGGTGTAGCGGCACCGGCCCGTGGGTGCATGACGGCGAAAAGATCGTTGACACCCGCCAACTCCCCGACCTTGGAAACGCCGGGCGGGGCATCAACCGCAAACTCCCCGACCTTGGAAACGCCGGGCGGGGCATCAACCGCAAACTCCCGCACCTTGGAAACGCCGGGCAGGGCATCAACCGCCAACTCCCGCACCTTGGAAACGCCGGGCGGGGCGAGCACCCGCGCACGGCGTTTATTCAAGACTGGTTTTTCAAATTGCACCAGCGCCTGCGTGACGTGCGCGTTACCTGTGGCGACTGGGGCCGGGTGGTCAAAGACTCTGTAACGACCCGCCACGGCCTCACCGCCGTGTTTCTTGACCCACCCTATGAAAAAGGCGCAATGGACTACGGCGCAGGCGGCATGGGCTTGGGGCTTGCCAAAGACGTGCAAGCCTGGTGCGCCGCCAATGGACATGACAAAAACCTGCGTATCGTCCTGTGCGGCCATGCGGGTGAGCACGACGCGCTCCTGCAACACGGCTGGCACCTGCGCACCTGGACGGCCCGCAAAGGCTACGCCCTGACCGAGGAGGCGATGCAAAACAGCAAAGACGAAACCCTGTGGTGTAGCCCGCACTGCGTGCCCGTGGTGCCAGAGCTGGACTTATTCAGCGCCATGGGGTAGCCACTAAATGACCCATCCGCTCACCGCCCTAGCCGACAGCCTGGACCCTGATCCAGACTTGCCCGTGGACGTGTGGGCGGATACCTACCAAGTCATCCCCAAAGACTCCGGTGCCAACGAGTACGGCAAATTCCGCACCAGCCGCACCCCGCACGCGCGTGCAGTGATGCAGGCCCTGAGCGACCACCACCCGTGCAAGCGCGTGGTGCTCATGGGGGCCAGCCAGATGCTCAAAACCCAAACCGGGCTCAACTGGCTCATGGCCAGCATCCACCAAAGCCCGGCAAACTTCTTGTGGATCCTGCCCACCGGCAAACTGGCCAAACGTGCCAGCACCCGCATTGCCAAAAACATTGCCGCCGTGCCCGAAGTGGCCGAGCGCGTTGCCGCTCCGCGCTCGCGCGACAGCGTGAACACGCTGGAAACCAAAGAGTACATCGGCGGCAGCCTGTTTATCGTCACGGCCGGCGCAGCCGCCAACTTGTCCGAAGTGCCCGCCCGGCGCGTGCTGTTTGACGAAGTGGACCGGGCTGAACTGAACGTGAACGGGGAGGGCGACCCCGTGGCGCTGGCAGAGGCCCGCCAAACCACGTTTGAGCGCAACCGCAAAAGCTACTACCCCAGCAGCCCGACCATCAAAGACGAATCCATTGTGGAACGCCTGTACCTGCGCGGCACCCAGCGCCACGCCCTGGCAGACTGCCTGCACTGCGGCGAGGCCCAGCCGCTGGAGTTTGACCGCCTCATGGTCTCTGACGACGGCCAAAGCGCCCTTTACCCCTGCATGCATTGCGGCGCGGTGCACACCGAGAGCGACAAACCCCGCATGTTCGCCCGTGGCGCATGGTCCGATGGCGTGGGCGGCGACGGAGAAACCGAGTCCTTCACGATCAGCGGCATGTTCCTGCCCTACGGCTGGCTGCCCTGGATCGCCCTGAAGCGCGAATACGACAAAGCCAAGGCCAAACTGGACGAAGGCAGCGAAGAGGCCATGATTGCCTTTTACAACACCCGGCTGGCCAAAAGCTGGGAGCGCCAAAAAGAGCAAACCAAGGCCGAGGAACTCATGGCGCGCGCTGAGCCGTACAAGCTTGGCACCTGCCCCGCAGGCGTGATCCGCTTAACCGCCGCCGTGGACACCCAAGCCGACCGGCTCGAAATGCTGGTCATCGGCTGGGGCCGTGGCCTGGAGGCTTGGGTAATTGACTACCAAGTGGTGCGCGGCGACCCTGCCGACCTGCAAACCTGGGCGCGGCTCGATGCCCTGCTGCAAACCCGCTACCCCCACGCCTACGGCCAAACCCTTGCCATCAAAGCCGCGTTTGTGGACTCAGGCGGCAACGCCACCCAAGAGGTCTACAACTACACCCGCACCAAGCGCCACCGCAGCATCTACAGTATCAAGGGCGCGAGCAAGCCGGGCCGCCCCATTCTGAGCAGCAAGCCCAGCAAGGTAGAGGTGCGCTGGAATGGCCGCGTCGAACCCTATGGCGCAGAACTCTGGTTCGTGGGCACCGACACCGCCAAAGACTATCTGGCCAACCGCTGGCGCGTGAGTCAAGGCGTCGGGCAAATCCACTTCAGTCACCAGCTCAGTGAAGACTTTTACCGACAGATCACCGCTGAATACCGCGTGACCCTGTGGAAACACGGCCACCGCGTGAGCCGCTGGGAGAAAAAGCAAGCCGACCGAAACGAAGTGCTTGACCTGATGGTCTACAACACCGCCGCCGCCCAATACCTTGGCCTGCACAAACTGAGTGATCCGCACTGGGACAAGTTGGCCGCTGCACTCAACCCAAACCAGATCAGCCTGTTTGCCACCGAAACCGAAACAAGTGCAGAAATTTATACAAAAACACCCGTTCCCGCAATAGATACGGGCGCAAGCAGCTATCAAATAAATAGCGCAAAACCAATACAAACAACCCCCAGCGCCCCGCCTGCTTCACCCCAAAACAGCATGAAAAATGGACGCATATCCCTCGCCGGTCTGCGCCGCTAACCCGCCCCACCATGACAAACGTCGCCTACATGCAGCCAAATCACACCGAAGACCCCGATGTTGTCGCGTACACACTGCAATGCGTCATTGCCATGGCCCCCGGCTTCAGCGCCGCGCTGGCCAAGCAGATCGAAGAGCGGGTGAAAGCCGAATATGGCGGGCGCAGGCTGTTTTTGCCCAAGGGCGTCAAGCGCCTGACTCCTGAGCAACGCAAAGCCGTGTTTAAGGATGGCATCACTTCGATGACTGAAGAAGACATCACCCAAAAGCACCAAATCAGCAAAACCACCCTTTGGCGCATCATGAAAAGCGGAGGAGGGCGGTTTTCTGAGTGATTGAATGGGTGGGGGCAAATTTCACTTTGCCCTATTTGAAACCCTGCTATTTTGCGAAAGTCGGCACCAACACTGGAGCCGACACCCATGGCAGGAATCACACTTACCCAAGCCCAAACACAGCTCGACGCCTACCTGGCTGCTGAAACAGCCGTATTGTCCGGCCAGCGCTACGAAATTGCCGGGCGCATGCTGCAACGCGCAGACCTGGCGCAAATCCGTGACGGCATCACCACCTGGGATGCGCGCGTAAAAACCTTGAGCGCCGCAGCCTCCGGACGCAGCCGCTCCCGCACCGTGGTGGTGGGCTGAACATGGCCAACAAAAACACATTGCCCCCATTGCCGCAAAACCTGCTTGACAAAGTCATTGCGTACGCAATGCCCGGCCTTGCCTTGCAACGCATGGCCCAGCGTACCCAGCTCGCTATGACGGGCGGCTACACCGGCGCACGCCTCGACCGCGCCCAACTGAGCCGCTGGAATCCCACAGCAGGCAGCGCCAATGCGGACACAGTGGCAGACCTGCGCATGCTGCGCTCGCGCAGCCGCGACCAAATGCGCAACGCCCCCATTGCACTGGGGGCGCTCAACACCACCGTGAGCCACGTAGTGGGCACCGGCCTGACCTACACCCCGGCCATTGATGCCAAGTTTTTGGGCTTGACTGAGACGCAGGCTGAAGAATGGCAAGACGACACCACCCGCCGCTTCAAAGCCTGGGCCGACTCTGCCGACTGTGACTGTGCCCGCCAGCTTGACTTCTACGGCATGCAAGAAGTTGGATTCCGCACTTACCTTGAGTCCGGCGACGCCTTCATTTTGACCCCCAGAATATCGCGCGAAGGCAAACCCGCAAAACTTGCGCTGCAGCTCATAGAGGCCGACCGCGTTTGCAACCCCAACAACAGGTCAAACACTGATTCTCTGATCGAAGGCATAGAGATTGACCCCAGCACTGGCGAAGCACTGGCTTGCCATGTGTCAAAAGTTCACCCCGGCGACCACCTGAGAAAAACAAACAGCTGGGACCGTATTGAATACCGTGGCCAGCGCACAGGGCGGCGCGCCGTCCTGCACATCATGCGCCCCCTTCGCCCCGGCCAAGTGCGCGGCGTGCCATGGATCGCCCCCATTCTGGAGCCGTTGAAACAGATTGGGCGCTGGTCAGACGCAGAGCTGAACGCCGCAGTGGTGTCCGGCGTCATGGCCACCTTTGTCAAGATGGACCCAGATGCATTTCAGGGTTTGTACGACGAAGACGCCCAAGGCGCAATCATCAACAACGCCAGTAAATGGTCTGGCGAGATGGAGTCCGGCAAAGCCATCAACTTGCTACCCGGCGAAAGCATCGAAAGCCCTACGCCCGGCAGACCCAACCCGGCGTTTGATCCGTTTTGGACGGCCATGGTGCGCCAGATCGGCATGGCGCTGGAAATGCCGTTTGAAGTGCTGGTCATGCACTTTCAAAGCAGCTACTCAGCCGCCCGCGCCGCGCTGCTCATGGCTTGGAAAGCCTTTAGAAGCAAACGCGACCTGCTTGCCAAAACGCTGTGCCAGCCAGTGTTTGAGCTGTGGCTGGCGGACGAAGTTGCCGAAGGGCGCATCAATTGCCCCGGTTTCTTTTCCAGCGACATCATTCGCGCCGCATGGTGCGCTGCAATCTGGACTGGCGACGGCCCCGGCTCTATCGACCCGACCAAAGAAGTGACAGCGGCAAAACTGCGCGTTGAACTTGGCATCAGCACCAAGCAGGCTGAAAGCATCCTGCACGACGGTGTGGACTGGAGGCCAAAGCACGAGCAGCGGGTGAAAGAAATCAACGCCGAAAAAGCCGACGGCATCTATGTGCACCCCGCGGGAAGTGCGCCCGCAGAAAGTCCGCCAGACGAAAGCGACCAGCCAGCGCCACCAAGGCAGCCAAAGCCTTTTTAAAAAAACTTTCAAAAAGCAAATTTCACTTTGCCCTATTTGAAACAGCCCGATTTTGCGAAAGTCAAACCCTCATGAAATTACTCGACGTCATCACTTCACCCTGGGCCGTACTGCCGGACCAGCTGCGCGAGATTCAAAGCATTTATGCCACGCATCTGAAGGGTGAAAAAATCGACATCGCCGCCATCGAGGCCCGCTTGGGCCGCCCGTTGGCCAACGAACAACAAGCCTACGAAATCCGCACAGGTGGCGTTGCCGTGCTCACCCTCGATGGTGTCATGGCCCCCAAGGCAAACCTGATGATGCAAATCTCCGGCGGCGTCAGCACCCAAATGGCCGGCTTGCAAGTTGAGAGCGCCATTGCAGACCCCCGTGTAACCGCCTTGGTGCTGGCCATTGACAGCCCTGGCGGCTCCGTCTTTGGTACACCAGAGCTGGCCGCCACCGTGCATGAGTTATCCCAAATCAAACCCATCGTCACAGTCAGTGACGCCATGCTGGCCAGCGCCGCGTATTGGGTAGGCAGTGCCGCCAATGCCGTGTACATTTCCGGCCCCACGGTGCAAGTGGGCTCCATTGGGGTGGTGGCCAGCCACAACTACAACCCGCGCGACGCAGCCACCACCACCGAAATCACCGCAGGCAAATACAAGCGCATCAACAGCGCATCTGCCCCCCTCACTACCGAAGGCCGCGCCTACATGCAAGGGCAGGTTGACCACCTGTACAGCGTCTTTGTGGACGCGGTAGCCAGCCAGCGCGGCACCACCCCCGCCGCCGTGCTGGAGCACATGGCTGACGGTCGCGTGTTCATTGGCCAGCAAGCCATAGACCGTGGTTTGGTGGACGGCTTTGCCACCGTGGACGCCATCGTGACTCAACTTGCCGCCGATCCCGCCAAATTCGCCAAACGCCGCCGCGCTGATTACTCCGGCCAAACGGCATCTGCGCAACTTTCCCCGAATGCAAAACCAGCCGGTGCGCTGGCCAGCATTCAAAAAACGTCTGAGCCGGTGTCGCTCACGCACTCCCAAAACTCAACTCAAAGGACCACTATGGACCGCGAAACCCTCAAGCAGCAACACCCCGCGCTGTTTGCACAATTGGAAAATGAATTTTTAGCCATCGGCGCAGCCGCTGAGCGCAGCCGCATTCAAGCGGTCGAATCCGCCCTGATCCCCGGCCATGAAGCCCTGGTTGCCGCGCTCAAGTTCGACGGCAAAACCACAGGCGGAGACGCCGCATTGGCCATCAACAAAGCCGAGCGCGACATTCGCAGCGCGCAAGCCTTGGCCCTGCACGATGACGCGCCAAAACCCCTGCCTCTCACGCCAAAAGCCACGGTCGATGCAGGCCCCGGTGCCATTGCAGCCGCTGAAAAGCAGCGCATTGATGCCCTGCCGGTTGAAGAGCGTTGCAAGGCGCAATGGGACGCCAGCGCTGACATTCGCGCCGAATTCTCAAGCCTTGCCGCCTACACCGCACTGGTGAAAGCCGAATCCAGCGGCCGCGTTCGCATGCTGGGCAAAAAAGCCGCCTAACCCACCCAAATATCAGGAACTATCACCATGACTACTCTAGCCGTGAACACCCCCCGCGCCTTTGAAATCGGCACCCGCAACGCATTCCCCGTCATCGCCTCGGACATCATTTACGAAGGCGCAGCCGTTGGTTTGGTCGCCGCCACCGGCCATGCGCGCCCACTGACCGCCGTTGACAAATTCGCCGGTTTTGCCGAAGCAACTGCCGACAATGCAGCCGGTGCCGCCGCCGCCATTGATGTGCGCGTCATCGAAAGCGGCAAGATTCAACTCACCGTAACCGGCGTGGTAATCACCGACATCGGCCAGCCCGTCTATGCGACGGACGACAACACTTTCACCATGCTGCCCGTAGGTGGTGTGTTTGTTGGGCGCGTACACCGCTTCGTGTCCACTGGTGTTGCCGTGGTGCTGTTTGATGCCGTTGACATGGTGGACCCCTGGGCCGCCTACACCGTGCGCGAAACCGTTGCCGGTGCCCTGACCCTTGACATTGAAGACAACGGCAAAGCCTTCTTTGTGACCGCAGACGCAGGCGTTATCACGCTGCCCGCTGTTGCTACACCCGTCAATTGCGCCATCGTCAACGCTGGAGCCTTTGGCACCGTGCTGGTATCGGTCAGCCCGAACGCCGCCGACAAGATTCGCGGCCCGAATCTGGCAGGCACCGACAACAAAGACTTGCTCAATACCAAAGCCACGGCAAAACGCGGCGATTACGTCACGCTGGTAGTGGGTGATGCAGACGGCGGACTCGTGCAGTCCATGCGCGGCACCTGGGCCACCGAGAGCTAAACGGCGGCCAACAGCAACATCAACCCAACAAATAGGACACCATCATCATGGATCAATCACCACTCTCCAGCCGCGCCATCATCGGCATGTACTTCGCCCGTCAGGAAAGCAATCCCGGCATGCCGTGGATCGACCACTGCTCCAACCTGTTTAACAGCGACCAGAGCAGCGAAACCTACAAGTTCTTGGGCCAGTCGCCCACCATGCGCGAGTGGATCGCAGGCCGCCAGGCCAAAGGCTTCACCGGCGAAGGCCTGACCATCGTCAACAAGCATTACGAGGCCACCCTCGAAGTGCGCAAAGTTGACGCCCGGCGCGACAAGACATCCCAGATTCAGGCCCGCGTTGAAGAGTTTTACGACCGCGCGCAAACCCACTGGGCCAGCCTCTTGTCCACCCTGCTGCTCAATGGCGCTTCCACCCTGTGCTACGACGGCCAATACTTCTTTGACACCGACCACTCCGAAGGCTCCAGCGGCACGCAGGACAACGACATCACCGTGGACATCTCCGCCTTGCCTGCCGCCGTGCATGGCACCGCCACCGCGCCATCGGTCGAAGAAATGCAGCAAGCAATTCTCCGTGGCGTCGCGCAAATCCTGTCTTTCAAAGACAACCAAGGCGAGCCGATGAACGAAAACGCACGTCGCTTCTGCGTGTTCGTACCCGTCAGCCTCTACCTCACCGCCACAGCTGCCGTCAGCACGCTGGTCACTCAGGCGCTGCAACAAAACCTCAACCCCAACCTGATTGCCGGGTTGACGGTCGATGTGTTCATGAACCCGCGCCTGACCTGGACTGACACTTTCGCGGTCTGCCGCACAGACAGCCCAATCAAGGCATTCATCCGCCAGACCGAGCAAGAAGTTGAACTCAAGGCCAAAGCTGAAGGCTCCGAGTTTGAGTTTGACAACGACGCTTGGCAGTTCGGCATTGACGCTTGGCGCGGTGTGGGCTACGGCTACTGGCAGCGCGCCTGCCAAGTGCAACTGGTCTAAGGGTACGCAGAGCCATGGCCATGACCGAAGACCTGTCCGCGTTCTTCAGCACCTCTGAGTTTGCCTCCACGGCAACGCTTGGCGGTGTTGCCGTCACGGGCATTTTCGACAATGGCTACAGCGCGGGCAATGTGGGTGGCATGGGCATTGCCAGCACCCAGCCCACGCTCACCCTGCCCACCGCCAGCGTGCCCGCCAACCCGGTTGGCGTGACGGCAGTGGTGGCCAGCGTCACCTACACCGTGGCCGAGCACCAGCCAGATGGCACGGGCGTAAGCATGCTCTACCTGGAGCGCACCTCGTGACCACAGCCTTAGCCACCATCGTGGGCACCATCGTCAGCACGCTCTCGGCGGCCACAGCGGTGTCAAGCCAAATCTACCGCGCCCGCATGCGCCCCATGGCCGCACAGCACACCGATGCCGTTGTGGTGCGCATCCTCTCAGCCACCCCTGAGCGCATGGAGTTAAGCGGCGCGCCGATTGACTTCACGACCCAAATTGCCGTGGAGTGTTACGCCCGCAGCGCCACCACCACGCCAGACCTGGCCGCCGACACTTTGCTGGCCAACGTCTACGCCAAGTTAATGGCCGACCCCAGCTTGGGCGGCACCGTGATGGACCTCAACCTGACCGGTATTGATTACGACTTTGATGCCGACGCAGACAGCACCGCCTGCGTCACCCTCATGCTGCAGGTGCGCCACCGCGCCAGCAGCACCACGCTTACCTAAGGCACCCCATGACAAAAGTTCCCAAAGCCGCGCCCGGTACGCTTGATGCGCCCGAGACCGACCCCGCCGCCGTGCCCGCAAGCCCAGCTGCCCCGACCGCAACCCCGCCCGATTCCACCCCCTCAGCCGGTGGCAGCTACCTGCGCGACCCCGTTACCGGCGCGCTCACCCTCATCACCCCCTCTACCGTACAGGAGTAATCCCCCATGGCAACCCGTCTTATTCGCAACACCGTCGTCCTGCTCAAATCCGAAGTCACCTACGGCACCGACCCCACACCCACAGGCGGCTCCAATGCGATGCTGGTCAGCAACCTCAGCATCAACCCTTTCAACGTCACAGCGGTAGACCGTGACCTGATCCGCTCCTACCTGGGCGCGTCTGAGTCGCTGCTTGGCTCGCGTTATGTCGAAATGAGCTTTGACGTTGAGCTGACGGGATCCGCGACGGTAGCCGTTGCCCCCGCATGGGGTCCGGCACTCTTGGCCTGCGCAATGGCCGAAACCCTCACCGCCGTGACCCGAGCGGATTACACCCCAGTAAGCAGCGCGTTTGGCAGCTGCACAATTTATTGGTATGACGACGGCCTGCTGCACAAAGCCGTCGGCGCACGCGGCGCACCCATGTTCAAGCTCAATATTAATCAGCGTCCGATCATGAGCTTCAAATTCTTGGGCCTGTACAGCACGCCAACGGTGGTCAGCAACCCCAGCACCACGCTTACCGCGTGGAAAACCCCGCAGATCATTTCTGAGGCCAATACGCTTGACCTCACCTTTGGCGGCACCCACAGCACATCCACCGCCCCGGCGATTGCATCCGGTACGCCTTACCCATCACAAGGCATCGAAATTGATCTTGGCAACAAAGTTGATTTCAACCCGTTTTTGGGCGGCGAAACGGTGGACAGCACCAGCCGCAACGCCACCGCCAAATGCACGCTCGACCTCACCGCCACCCAAGAGGCCGCCTTGATCGCGCAAATGGAAGCCGGAACCCTGCAAACCGTGGGCCTGAGCCATGGCACCGTGAGCAACCAAAAGGTGCTGGTGTGGCTGCCCAGTGTGCAAATCACCAATATGCAAAAAGCCGAAGCCAACGGCAAGCGCGTGGTGGCCTTGGACCTCAAATGCCTGCCCAGCACCAGCGGCAATGACGAGGTGCGAATCGTCACCAGTTTCTAAGCGTTTTAGAGCTGCAGCGCAGGTAAGTACTGCGCGAGCAGCTACTAAAACAATAGCAATCAAACACGCAAACCGAACAAATCGCCATGAAAACACTTTCAATCAGCAACACATCAGAAATCAGCGTCAAGTTCACTTTGAAAGAAGGCGCAGTCAACAAGCTGTTTGCCTTTACGTTCACGGCTGTAAGGCTCGACCAAGACGAGATTTCGGAGCGCATGGATGACAAAAACAAAAAAGTCAAAGACTTTATGGCCGATGTCATCACCGGCTGGAGTGGCCAGCGTTTGGTGCTGGAAGACAACGGCGAGCCAGCTGCTTTCAGTGCCGAGGCACTGGCCATGATGCTCAACGTCATGGGCGTTGCCGGGATTTTGTTCGCAGCCTACCTCAAAGACTGCGGCGCGAAAGAAAAAAACTAGCGCAGGTTGCCCGCGTTTGGGCAACCGGAGAACTCTATACACAAGGGGCTGACGATGCACCGCAAGAAAAGTTTGATGAAGCGCTTGCGGCATTTGGTTTGCAGCAAGGCGAAGCCGACCAGATCGCGCAAGAGTTTTGCTACCTGTGGCCCTGCAACGTGCGCACCTATGCCATTTGGCACCGCATACAAACCCAGTGGCGCAGGGACGGCATGGGCGAGCGCACCGGGCTCGATTACAGCGGCGTTGAGGTTTACCTGCGCTGTGTGGAGCGCATCCCGCCCACAAAGCAGTGGGCAGAAATTTGGGCCGGCCTGCAAGCCATGGAAGCCGCAGCGCTTAACGCATGGGCGCAGCAGCAGCGCGAAAAACAAGATTAACGCAACAGGTGCCCTGCATGGCTGATAACGAGGTAAAACTGCGCTTGTCGGTTGACGGGTCCGCGCAGGTTGTGAGCGGTATGGACGCCGTAAGCAGCTCGATGCAAACCATGGAAACCGCTGCTGGCTATGCCAAGACCGCCTTGGTTGCATTCGCAGGCGTTGCCAGTATCAGCGCATTCAAGGGCATGGTGCAGGGCAGCATAGAGGCATCCGCAGGCCTGCATGACATGGCGATTCAAACCGGCGCATCAGTGGCCGCACTGACCGCATTCCGAGCTGTTGCAGCAACAACCAGCACATCCATCGAAGGCGTTGCCGGGGCTATGAATCGCATGGCCAAAGGCATGGCCGTTGCCAACGAAGACAGCAAGGGAATCGGTCAAGCAATCAAGGCACTCGGTGTAAATTTTGACAACCTGCGCCAGATGAAGCCAGAAGACCAGATGCTGGCTGTTGCCAAGGCAATGGACGGCTTTCAGGATGGCGCGGGCAAAGCTGCCGTTGCTATGGCGCTCTACGGCAAAGAGGGGGCCAAGATGCTCCCTTTTATGAAAGACTTGGCAGACAGTTCGGAGGAGGTATCCAAAAAGCTGACAGAGCAGCAAATTGCCGCCAAAGCCGCTCAGGCAGCCATGGCCGATGACTACACCGACAACCTCACCAAAATTCAAAAAGCCTCTGAGGCGTGGAAAAAAGACGTGTCCATGGCCATGCTGCCAGCTCTGTATGAGCTGACACAGGCTTTTATTGATGTCAACAAAGGCGCTGGCGGTATCAAAAAAGGCATCAGCGACTTGTCGGCGGATGGCTCAATCACGGCATGGTCACGCAACGCGATTTTTGGCGTGACTTACGTCATGGATGGATTTGAGGCCCTGAAAGTCGTCATTCAATCCGTTGGCAAAGCTGTTGGTGCAAACATTGCCATCATGGTCGAAAACGCTTCAATGGCGTGGAATGTTTTTACCGGACTGCTTGGCAAAGAGCCGGTCATCAACATCATTAACGCATCAATGGCGCGACAAAAAGTCATTGCGCAAAGCCTCGCTGAAGACCTCGATAAAGCATGGGGCAACGAAACCTTTGGCAAACGCCTTCGTGACCGTCTGACAGAAATAGAGGGTGTTGCTGTTGTAGCCAAAAAGGCCAAAGCCGACTTGAATTTCAAAACGCCAGACGAAAAATTAAAAGATGGCGCGGACAAAATCAGCGACTACCAAAAGCTCACGCGCGTCATTGCCGAAAAGCAGGCGCAAGATAGCCTGCAACTCACCACCGGGCGCAGCCTGTATGAGTCGGAAAAAATCAGAGCAAAAATGATTGCTGATCTGTCCACCGGGACGATCAAGCTTTCAGAAATAGAACAAACTCGCATCAACATCGGCTTAGAGCAACTCTCAGTTACTGAGCAACTAATTGCCGCCGATAAGTATTATGAGGAGCAGCAAAAAGCCCGCTATGCAGCATCGTCTGCACTGGTCAAAGCCGCCACAGACGAGGCTGACAAAAACGAACAACTGGCGCGCACCTTTGGCCTGACGCAAAGCGCCATTGCGGCGCTTGAAATTGCGCGCCTCGAAGAACAACTGGCTCAAAAAACCAGCATTAACCAATGCACCGAGGAAACCGCCAAACTCGAAGCCCTGATTGCAGCCAAAAAACGCAGCGCAGTAGCACTTGGCAGTATTGAGGCACAACAAGCCAACAAAGACGCCGCAACAAAAGCCGCCGCCGAATGGCAAAAAACCGCTGACAAGATCAACGACAGCATTACCGACGCCCTCATGCGCGGGTTCGAGTCGGGCAAAGGTTTTGCTGAAAACCTGCGCGACACGCTGACCAACATGTTTAAGACCATGGTGCTGCGCCCCACGGTCAGCGCCATCGT
>OFRG01000489.1_pt1 | contig 15213 bp, 18 predicted proteins | sample 1543071 | NCBI WGS metagenome assembly OFRG01 (sample SAMN07774222, study PRJEB24372) | wastewater metagenome | isolation source: WWTP Verbania (Effluent) | place: Italy: Verbania | collected 2015-12
TCTTTTTTTCTTTTACCTCATTACCTATCGCTTTTGCTAACTGTTTTATAGTCCCCTCCTTTAAATGTGTTCCCCTGTCTAAAGCCCTCGTAATATCCCATTCGTTGACTTGTGAGGCACTTTCGGTTTCGCGTGAAACAATTCCAACTATATCATGTCGAGCCTGTAGAACAGGCGTTATATCGTTCCTGAACGTCATTTCAGGCATTACGCTTATATGCTTCATAAATACAGGCTGCATTGTGGCAAGGTCGCGCAATAACATCGGGTCAATTTTTGATAACCGCTTCAGTGTTTCAGGGGTGAACTTCGCCAACTGATTCATTGATTCAGCGTCAAACCGCTCATGGTGTATTGCTGAAAGTATGGGGAAATATTTACGGTTAGTGGATGCTTTTACAACACGCTCCCCAACAGATAACCTCGCAGGTACTTCATCACTCGTCTCTGTTCCTTTGCCCTCAATTCTTTCCTTTCCTTTGGCATAACCAGGTATTGGTTGTGCTGCTATCACAGCTATTTCAGCCGCACCAATAGCCCCGACAATAGCAGCCCTTAATGCAGCCGTATAAGGGTCACCCGTTGTAATGGCGTTTGTTACCGCCAAAGCTGTATTAAGTATTGATTGCGCCAATGCTACAGACTTATTAAATACCGCTTGGTCGTGAATGATTTTTCTTTTCTCTTTGTCGGCTTTCTTTTCGGCTGCCAGTCTTTCTGATTCTAACCTCTTTTTCTCTGCTTCATAAGCCCTATCACCTCGTTTGTTTTTAGAATGCAACTCTTCGTTGGCGTCTGCCTGTTCATCATAGCTTTTCAGTACATCGTCTTTGTTTTTTTCTATAGCGTCAAGTTGTGCGCTGTAGTAGTTGTTGGAAGCCTGACTAATTAAACTTATCATCTGTTGAACACCATCAACAATAGCGTTGGCAATCTCTTTCTGCCTTTCTATTCGCAGGTCCGCCGCCGCCTTATCTGCTTTCTCATTGTCTTCCAATGCCTGCAAATAGGCCTTGAACATTTCATCATTGGAATCCTGAATCTTCTTATTCGCATCAAGGTAATTTTTAACCCTGAAATCTGCTATCTGCTTTTCAATGTCACCCGTATCTTTGCCGTAGTCCTGTAGATTCTTTAGCCTCAATTCAAGTTCCTGAAGTTCCAACTGTGTCAACTGTTTCTCTAACTCTTCAGAGGAAAGATTCTGTTTTACCAGTGATTCCTTTCGTGCTGCGACAAACTTTTTCAGGTTTTCTTCATCCTGTGCAAATTCTTTATCCGCTAATTCTTTGCGAATCTTAGCATCGTCATCGGCTACCTTCTTGGTATTGTCAACCTGCTTTTTACCCCGTGCCTTTGCCCGCTTTTCAACTTCTTTGTCAATCGCATCAATGGCATCCAATGAACCAATGGTGTTAAACTTATCAAAAGTCTTTTTAAGTTGTTGTAATTCTTTGTCGGTTAATTTTGACACCATACCAAGTTGCTCCAATGCGTCCGCTTCTTCTTTGCTAACTTTTGTCACCCCATTAGCCGAATTGAGTAGCTCAATGATTGCCTGTTTTTGAGCAAGGACCAATGTCCTGCCAGTACCCGTAACCTTATCCTGTATTTTTACAAGTTCCTCATATTTTGTCCGCAAATCATCCAAACTTGTTGTTGCAAATTTTTCTTTAAATAAATCTTTGTATCTTTTGAATGTATCGTCAAATCCAATATTTTGTAATAACCCAGCCGACTCTAATAACGCCTCTGTAGTTTCTAATATAGTACCGCGTATTTTATTTAATGCAGGGGCAAGGCGTTCACCTAAACTTTCCTGAAGGTTATCTATTTCGTTGGCATATTTAGCAGCGGCCCCCCCTGCCGTTTCACCCACCGCCACCGCCTGACCTTCAAACTTCTTTGTTAGTTGGTCTGTAATTTCTGCTAACCTGCTTTGCCGTGTACCGTTTTCATCAATGGTAACACCGTATATTTTCAGCCCCCTGCCAACACCGTTTATTCCCTGTATTACACCATCCAAAGCAGTCTGTAAATCTTGACCTGTGGCACTTGCAAAGTCCGTGATAACAGGTATTAATGCTTTCACTTGGTCTTTTGTCAACCCGAATTGCAAAGCCGCTGTTTGTGCCTGTTGGATAGCGTCATCTGAAAAGATTGTCACCTTTTGTAATTCCGCACTTTGGGCAATCAACTCTTCAAAATCTTGTTGCAGCCCACCATTGACACTTACCGCACTCTTTAAAAGAAGTGCGTTCTTTTCTGCTTCCTGAAATGCTTGTACTGATGCTTCACCAAAAGCAATAATTTTCTGAACAGCAAATGCCGCCGCAATACCTTGTCCGATAGATTTTAGTGCGCTATCCATCGCAGAAATACTTTTCTTCGCCCCATCAAACGCCTTTTCTGATTGCTTACCTGTTTCTGATATAGTTTTTCCTAATTTAGCACTTGACTTAGTCGCCTGATCTGTTACAACCTTCCGTTCAGCATACGCCACATTTGCCCTCTTAAATTCATCAGCCGTTTTCTGGTCTACCTGTCCCAACTTAACAAGCAAGTCAATGGCCTTAGTTAGCTCTGCGGTATTTGCCGAGAAGTCGATAATTACTGATTCCATCTTAATTTCTCTTTAAATGTTTCCATGTTTTGCCACACCAAATCTTCCATATATTATCTTTGGTGATATTGTATTTCACCGAATATTCTTTTGCCGAAAGTGACTTAGATAAAATATCTATTACATTTTCTTCTTTTAATTTTGCTAAAAAACATTTTTCCCCAATTACTGTTTTTTCTGGTTTAGTATATCTTCCACTTCTTAATCCTTTTGCCTGTCTGTTTTTTCTTACCATGTCGGCAGAATTTTCAGCATGAGTTCCTAATGATAAATGTTTTGGATTTACACACAATGGATTATCACATGAATGAAGAACGCACAGCCCATTTGGTACTTCGCCTTTATTTAATTCATAAGAAAATTTATGTGCAGATTTTCTTTTTCCATAAACTTGAAAATTTCCATAACCAAACGGTAATTTACTTGCAGTCCAATTCCAACATTTTTTATCATTTGCGGTTATTGCAACTTTCAACCAAAATCTTTTTGCAATATTTTCTGGTTGAAATCCGCGCCTTATGTATTTGACTTGTTGTGGTGTTGGTATTATTGAGTATTGATTCATGTGTTATTGTTTTATTATTAAAGATACGATGTTTTCCATTATGACACTCTTCTTGCTGTTATGTAACTATTTTTTCTGATGGTAACTGTTTGCCCTGCATTGATAGGCTTAACTTTAAATGTGACCGTATTTGCACTTGCTCCATTTGTAAAGGAACCTATAATATGATTTCCAAATTCAGTAGTTGCAGCAGACCACATTGTTCCGGTTATTGGAGGGGTAGTATTAAGACTTATAATAGATTGATGTGCGCCAATTCCTGTAGTATTTACAAGTTGTCTTATTGTTGAACTATTAGGAGCAACAGAATACACAACCGTAAAACCCGCTCCTCCTGCTCCTGATACTTGTCCTACTAATAAACATTCAAAACTCCAACTTTCATTGGCAGCAGTTACAATAGTTATTTCGGTTATCGTTGTATCAACTCCTGCTGCTGTTGTCTGGTCTGCACTCTTTATTACATCCGCCGTACCAAGATTAATTCTTGCTGCAAGTGCCGTTGTTGCATTTGTCCCTCCATTGGCTATTGGCAAAGTTCCTGTTACACCCGATGTAAGCGGAAGCCCCGTTAGATTGGTTGCTACACCCGATGCGGGCGTACCCAGTGCGGGCGTTATAAGTACTGGAGAATTAGCAAAAACTAAAGCACCTGAACCTGTTTCGTCACTTATCACACCCGCTAACTGTGCTGATGTTGTTGCCGCAAATTGCGATAAAGGATTCGCTACCTTACCAAGTAACGCCTCAAATGTTGCTGAAATATCAAATACATTTGCCGCACTTATGGTCAATCTATTTGCCGTTCCCGTAAGTGCTACCGCACCTGTTAAGGCATTAACAGAACTTACACCTGTTACAAGTGCGCCAATATTCCCGTTCAGTTTCTGAATGGCCTGTAATATCGAATCTGTTGCAGCAACAACACCCGCCCCTGATACATACCCTGTAAGCAAGAATGCCGTTATATCTGCCGCCGTTGCTGCACTTATAGCTGTTCCGTTACCCTTTAAAACCCCTGTGATTGTCGTAGTGATGGTTATGGCAGGTGTTGTTGTGTCCGTTGCTACAGTCCCCGCAAAGCCGTTTACAGATACCACAGAAACGCTTGTCACCGTTCCTGTTCCCCCTGTTACATTTAATGTAGTGCCTGTGAAACTTAACCCTGTTCCTAAAGTTATTTGTTCTATGTCACCCGTCCCCGCAGTACCACGCCCCAAAAGTTTATTAGTGGCAATGTTCTGCATCTTAGCAAAACTCACTACATCATTGTCAATAGTCCATACCGTCCCAGCCCCACTTACCGTTACATCCCCATAGTCTGCATCAGCTACCGATGTGCCTGAAACAACCTGTAACCAAGCATTAATTTGTGCCATCAATGCCGTAGCACTAACCACTACAGGACTGGTTACGTCATTGAAATCAATGGCAAACGCCCTGCGAATGCTATTGGTCTTTGATGCAACACCCGAAACCCTTACAGCATCAACAACGGCATTGTTCACAGAATAATTCAGGTATAAAATAGGCTCCGTTACGCTCATTTGAATTTGAGCGAACTTGCTTATCCTAAAAGTCTGTACATCATTGGTAACGGTAATATATGTCGTACCGTTGGTGAATGTCCAATTAGCCATGTTGCTTTGCGGGCTTCTTTAGCATTTCCCGCTCCAAAACGCAGTACTCCATTATACTAAGACGCTCGTCTTTGCCCCAGTACTTGTAGAGAAAAGTTGTTTGAACAAAGGACTGTTCCGCTGATTGGATGAGAGCAAGCCCATGATTGTATCCAAGTGGGTCTTGTCTATCATCTCCGCTATCGTCAAATAATTCTGCAAATCGCTGTCGGACAAATCTAAAGAGGGAAGCAAAGACTGTATTGGCTTTAACAAAAAAAAATCATATCCAACCTCTTCTTCATCAACAGCTATCTTACCCGTTTTCCATTTTTCTATCTTCTTTTCCGCATAACTCCTATCGTATTTATACGGATTTTCCGTGCCATCAAAATAATATACAGAGGCAAGATTGGCAATGATTCGCGGAGGGGGCAACGCCATCGTCAACCGCTCTTCCAACTGGTCATCCAATTTCTTTATCTCAAAAACATTAATCGGATTCTTTGCATATAAATTTTTCTTTGCCGTTATATGTGCTTTCAAAAATATATCATCAGTCCTGTTCTTAAATTCCTGATATATGTGCAACGCATCCATAGCCCTCTCACATGGGATATTAAAGGCATCTGTGAAATTGAAATAATCAATTCCGTCACAAGAAAAAGCATATTCAATATGATGTTCAGGCAGCATACGCCCCTCCCATTTACTCATAATCCGTATTTGTTTAATGTCATCTCTAAATCACTTTCATTTCCTGTTATCCTGTCACCCCCAACTCTTACCAATAAGAACTTCGGCTGATTGGTGTATAACGTTATCTTGTTCCTCCCCCGTGTCCATATCTTGCCGGGATTTGCGCAGTTACAGTCCCGCAAATACGTCCATCCGTGCGACATTACTATTTCCTTCATCTCTCATTTATGAATGAGGTTAGCCCCGCAAGCGATACAGTATAAAACACCCATCGCAATAAACTATAATAACTTAATCCATTGACCGCCATATCTGTAATGACAAATGGAATGATGCCATGAAGGGACGCCATGCAAGTAGGGCAACTGTAAACTGGCTTACTCCAAAATGCACCAAACCATTTTTCACTATAATATTTTACACGCCATAAAATCATGTATTCCTTCGCCTGCTCATCATACTGGCAAGCCCTGTTGAACCCAATGATGTAAAAAGCATTAGCAATCAATACTAAAGAAAATATAAGTAGGTTAGTTAGCGTCATTGAGTGAATAAATGTCAAAGGAAACACAATCATAACCGCCATACTCTATTGCCATCGTCTGAACATAGTTGTTGGCATTAGTCACCGTCAACACAAAAAAACCTGAATATGGATTAAAGAACCCATCAGGAAAAGTGGTTATGTCAAGAACAAAACTACCCGACCCGTCCGTTGTTACGTCCTGCGTGTATTTCTGATTGAAATGGTTAGTGATAACGGCCTTATATTGCGTTGTCGCGGCCAAACCAACCCCGAAATTCAAGTTTTCGCATTCAGGGTATGATGCAGGGTAACATTCATCGCAAAATCCTATCGGGTTGCTCATTGCTTTACTAAAATCATGTTGCCATATACTATATGGTCATTTGATGTGTTGTAATATTCGATTTGATAATACATAAATAGAGTGTCATTGCTGAAGTTGCCCCAACCCCTTATCCACTTGCTTCCAGTAGGGGTTACATGGAAAAAATTAGGGATGCTGCAAAGGTCATTGGTGATATTTATCGGATAAGTATCAGGGTATAATTCATTACCGTGCGAGAAATACCATGCCGTGCCCGCGCTATCCCACATATTCGCTGTAACATAACACGTTCCCGGCAAACAAGCATCGTATCCTGCCCATTGTCCAGTGTAAAATGATGTTTGAGTACCGTGTTGCTCCGATTCGGACGTTGTAGCTGTTTCCTTTTCACAGGAAAACAGAACCAACACAATAAAGAATAGTAGGTTTTTCATTTGTTTACAAATTTATACTTTTTTTTGTTAAATCAGCCGCATGAACTCAAAATTATTAACATCTTCAAAACCGCTCATCAGGGATTCCATCTCCTTGTCATAATCTTTGATGCTTTTTCCTGCAATAAGGACATACTGCTTTTGGTCGTTTTCTTTTATCTTGCCGTCCTCAAACTGAAAATACTTTTGAACTATTTCCTGCCTCTTTTCTTCTAAGTCCATGATGACTTCCTGATTGCCTTCGTACCACCGCTCAAACTCCCTGAATTGCGCCTGAATTGTTTCGTGCTTGCGCCATAACATCTCCCTATTTATCTTCATACTATTTCCTGATTACATATTTTTTTCCCGCGCCACCGCGTAACATCAAATACATTACTTACCGCCGTTGTAGATGGCATCCCGCCGCCCTGCAAATCTACCCTATATTTGAATGTATTCAAAATCTTTTCCATGCCATAGACGTACCCAGCCGACACCTCGCTATCATGTACCACAATAACATCAGCCACATCAGCGTATTTTTCTATCAACGGTGCGCGAAGTTCCGCTGGCGCACAATCAATAAACACAATACCCGCCCGATGGATGGTGACATTGTAAGTCTCTATGTTTATAGTTTCATTATACCGCTTTGCATATTCTGAATTAGTTTCAAAACTAAAGAACACCCTATTAAGGGCGCGACAATAGTTATACATCTGTCGCGTTGACCCATCCCCACAGCCAAACTCATACACCGCCCCGATAGTATCCCGCAACGCCAACCATAACAGCGGCCTATGACTATCCCAATCATTAGTCGGAATAAACGCCTTTGGTATTATTTTATCAAGAACCATGCTGTCTTCCATTTGTTTATTCCGTCATTGTCTTTATGATCTTGCTGTTCATATACCATTGACTTAAAAGGCTTCAACATCTTTTCTGCCGCGGGACTCATCCACACAAAACTCTGAATCCAATTATCACAAATCAATATTCCCTCCCGCTTTCTTTTCTTAAAATAATCAACAGCGAATTGACATATCTCTGTTCTTAATATCCCGTCATTTACGATAATATCAAACTCAGGCAACACCTCGTTATCCAATGTGTACCTATGCAATTTCGATGTATCACCTTCGTTGCACTTAACGTAATACACAACACCATTTGACTGATCAATACATTCGCGCTGTATCTGTTCGTACCATTGTTTATTCGCCTCTACAGTGATTACCGCCTTGCTATTCTTCCTCCACCATTTCGTTGATGCTCCCCCGCCAAACTCAAAAACGGTCTTATCCTTCAAATCCCACGTGCGCAAATCATCCAACATTCCATGTGTGAACCACGGAAATAAACACCCGCTTTTATCGTCATACTTTTGCCCAAAACTTAATGTCATAATAAAGAAATGTATTTGTTTCTGTATTCATCCATCCATGTAAAATCAGCCGTAGGATATTGCCCCGCCATCAGATCCTTTATCATCTTATAACTATTGTCCGCATATCCTGGTCGCGGCAAATGAGCATCGACTAAATCCTTGCCAATTACCCACCCCGTCCTGTCCGCCCTGCGTGTAGCAAATTGCGTGTTTGGGAAAGCCCTGTTCATCTTGAATAGACGAATGCCGCTGTTGTCAATGCCGTTCTTTAACATCTCCTGATCTTTACTCCAATGGTTCCCCCTCATATTTTCACACACAATGCCATCCAACGCCTCCGACAGCTTCGTCTGATACGCTTTGCCGTCAATGTTCATGCACCTTCTCCACTGGTCAACAGTCATCGACGCATAACACATAGGATACTGGCTTTCGGGCGTTAAGTCAGCCCCGAATATCATTATGCTTTCACCGCTTCTTATCTTTAAGAAGTCGGAAAAAACGCACATATCAATATCTGAGGTAATCAGTATTTCATCCCCCGCCAAATCTAAGCAGGCAGCAAATAAACGGACGCACTGAAAATAGGTAGGCTCCCTTTCCTCTGCTATATTTAATTCGTGCCATTGTGTAGTATCGGGGCAATAACTCATTGCAAGATTAAACCTCTCATCTCTTTTTTCGGGGATGAATACAATAGCTTCAACACCTATCCGCCGCCAACTGTCAACGACAATGGGCAGGAAGAAATCATATAACGAATTATTGGTGCAACTTAGTACTACTTTCACATTCCTTCAATTAAAAACGTTAGTGTTTCGTGGTTTATCTGATTCTGAAAATATTCGTTGTGCGCCTTGTACGCCACCCAATCCCCTGAATCGTTTATCTTCATCCCTAATTTATTTACCGCTATGCTCCATGCACTTTGATCTTGCCTGTGGAATAGAAAACGGGGGTCTGTGCTTTGTCCGTCATGGTTGCGGGAGCCATGAAACAACCCCTCATTGTAATAATGATGCCATAATAACCATGCCACCATAGCCTGATTGTTCTGCATATTTAATCCAATACACCCGCTTGCCGCCTCTGTCATCCCCTCCGCCTGATCGCGGGTAATCAGGCAAGCATCAAGGGCTTTGTCATTACAGCTTTGCGCTATGTTGTACCCTGTCTTAAAACAATAATACCCATGCTGTTCTATGTATTCAAACATCTTATTCGGGTTCTTAATAGCCCAAATACTCGCATCTAACCACAGCACCCTTTTATATCCCTTACTGATGGCGTGTTTCAGAGCGTGTATCTTGAATCCATACGGGTCTTCGCTATGTGGCTTTGCATCGGGCGGCAAAACACCCTCCCAAAATAATACGTCACCATCATATCCGCAAACCTTCAACGACCTTCGCAGTCGCTGAATACCTTTTGGATACCACCCGCCAACGCCTACAGAAACAATGCAGTTATCTGATGCCATATTTTGTATTGTGATCTTCTTGTGTATGCCTGTAAATGTACATGAACTCATCTATGAATACCTCCGAATGTAATAGCGGAAATATCCGCTTTGACCAGTCGTGATCTTCGCCAAATCTGATACTCTTAAATTCTACAGCCTTACAAATATCCGTCTTTATAGGCATCTTGTAAAACGGAGAACGCACATAATCATATCCATCGAAATTCTCCTTCCATTCTGGATAACGCAAACTAAATACAGACGATTGCACCTTTTTTCCCGACCAAATACATAGTTCTTTATATCCTATACAGTCTTTGCCCTCTTTTGCGGCATCTACCACACGCCTGATATAGTCATGGTGAATCCAATCATCATCATCAATCATTACTGAATAAACACCGTTGGATATTGAAAATAATTTATTCCGCTTTTTCCCCAGCGTCATCTCTTTGTTATCCTTAATATGCAACACCTCCACGTTATGATGTAGTTGATTAAAGTCTATCTGATGTTGTATGTATGTGCGCAACTCGTTGAACTTCTCTTCCCTCCCCACAACCGTAGGGATAAGGATTGAAAGCAATGGAGATACTTTTGTGGGGAAAATTATTTCTTTAACCTCTTTTGCGGCCTGTTCAATCTTTTCAACAAATGACGATACACCAATTCCAAATCCAGATGCACGCCTACGGAAATACAACGCCTCGTCATCCGCCCAATGCCTGTTGTTCTTCATGTACAACACATCGTTCTTTGCGCCCCACTTCTTCCCAGACTGAAACAACGGATGCCTATGTTCTATGATTATTTCGGGCAAATGCAATAGCCGGCCTAATGACTTGCCGACCTCTGTATATTCGTTGTCGCAAAAGAAACTTTTGTATTCAGGAAAATATAGATAGCCAAATCTATCATAGTATTTCCGTCCCAAACACACCAACGTATTCAAGTCTTTTGTCGGCGGATTTCCGTCCTCATTGCCATCATTGAACCACAACGCCCCGTCTGTATCAGGAAAATGCTCCTGCATCTTGTCAATGATAACTTTATCAAATCCCTTTACAACAGGAACCATGTCATCGCTCAACAATAACAATACATCATAATCTGTCCACACCGCCCCCGCGTCCCTATTTACAGCGTCAATCTTATTCTTTGAAAGGCCGTATGTGTAGGTGACATTACCGTACATATTCAAAACCTTCTTGACTGCATCCTGATTCATTACATAGTCATCACTATCCAATGTCACATGGATATGGGTGTCAGGAAGTACAATATTTTCCTGCGCCTGCCTTAGCGTCTGGAAAAACTTTTCCTTCCGTTGCCGTGTCGGGATGACTATGATTAGCTTCATATCTTGTCTTCCCTCATCGGGAAATCTTTAGCTTTTTTTAATGCACCGAAAACTTTTGAAAAGGCGGCGCGGTTGCTCATATCTACTTTTGGTAAGTTCATGTGTTCATTATACCAGTCAAACGCCTTTTGCCAAACCTTTTTATCATAATCCGTAAACGTAAATATCAACCCCTGATCGGGTAGAACTATATGTTGTGCGGACTTTATCGCTTCGCGAGTTAGGAACATAAATAAACCCCAACACAAAGCGGCCAACAACATTCACGGATTAATGTCACTTCACTTTGCATCGGGGCGGTCTTAATATATGGGGGCATGAATTGTTGTTGGCAATGCAAAGATAAATATTTATTCTAAATACTGTGGCTCTTCATAATTTCTTTTTATGAAGTTAGCCATAAAGGTGGTTAATAAATATGATGCAGCGTCAATATGATCGGCCTTCTTTACGTCTGAACTCCTGTCTTTTTTCATGTCACCAAAATCATCTACCTCCACATACTTCATATCCCTAATTGTATTCTTGCAATTATCTTCATCAAATACAACTTTAAAATTCTGCAAAACAGAATTTAATAACACCCTTCTATCCGCCACGTGCGGGTTTACAGATGGTGCCTTTATCTGCGTGTCAACCAACCGTAGCTTTTGACGAATAACATCGTAATGATTAATATTACCCTGTGACAAAGCAGACCTGTTCCGCCCCGTTGCGTCACCCGTTACCACAAATACAGCAAATGGAAAATATGCAAATATAACATCGCATAAATCATACGTGTTACTATTTGACAATGTAAAATCTTTTATGTATTCAATCCTGTCATCATACAACTGTGCAGCAACACAAACTATCGGATCAACATTATAATCAAAGGAAAGCAATACCTCTTTATCCCCGTTAAACTCACAATGGCCAACGTGCTTCTCTTCGCTAAACGCATAAGCAAAGGGCTTGCCAACAACATCAACATCCTCTGCCATAAATTCGCAGCGAAAAGTAAGATCGTCCAACTGTTTTCTTGCAGAGTCTATTTCGGCGTTGCTCAAATGGGGGTTGTCATAACTTGTCTTGGTCCAGCTATTCCAGTCTTCAAATCCTTTTCTTAGTTTATTTAAAGCAAGCTCTTTAAAATATGTTTGCCCAAATTGAGGTGTACTTAAAATCCATGCGTCACCAATATAATCAGTAAGTGTTGGCCTGATAACCTGATTCCACGCCTCCTTTAAATGCCTTGCCTTCTCCCCTTCATCAATAATAACCCTGTGATAGCTGAACCCGCGTCCGTTATTGGGGTCTTCCATTGACCAAAAATCTATCTGACCGCCGGTTATTAGTTTTATCTGCTTTAGCTGCTCGTCTTTGCGCTTTATAATAGGATGAAGTATAAATTTTATTTCATCCCAAACCTTTGACACATCCTTGTACGTCGGTGTCCAATATCCGACAAATTTTTTTTCTAAGGCTGGCTTGATTGATAAATTTTCTGTTAATACTGTTTTACCAAACCTTCGACCACATTTTACTATATTAAATCTTCGCGCCTCATCTAATATCTGTTGTTGTGCCCTATGGGGGCGTTTGAGTTTTATCGTCATCGTATATTACCCTAATTTCCATTTCACCCCTGTTGGTTTGATCCACCTCTTGCTTGTCAACCCATCCCATATTTTTTAGTGCGAAAATTGCACCTACGGTATTGCCAACCTGAAGCATTTCTTCGTATTCTTTTTCAATAAAAAGTCGCGCTCTTTTTATTATGTACCTAAACTCATCCTTCTTTTCGTATTCATAAAACGCTGTACGGCTCTCAAAACCAATATAATATACAAGTCCCGTGATTGTAGGCACTTCAATTTCCCTTACCTCTTGGTTTGGTGCTTTTCCAATGATAACCCTCCTTGAATCAATACCTTTTTCAAAATACTCCTGTATTGCAGATTGAAGGTCTTCTGGCTTTTCAAAAAAAGGCGGCCGACCTCCGTTGTTGCCTAAAGCAAATTTATTTCCTCTCGGTGCTGCCATGATATATTTTTGTGGGGTCTTACGTTGTGTGGCTTATCGGGGTTGCCAAATAAGCCTCTATTGTCATTTCGTATGTTTCGGGATGGGTCATCTCAAAGTCCATGTTGTTTTCGGTGAAAACATACGCCAATTCAACTATCGTATTTTCGGGCGTGACCATCGTGCAACTTACATCGGTGCTAAACATTTGACGAAAATACGCCTTTTATTGTTTGCTTTTCCAAAGCTATCAGGATTTTTTGAACATTTCAGATACATATTTTTCAACTTCGTCCTTTGAATATTTTACCGCTTTCCAGCAAATGAATATTTTTTTCCCGTCCTGAAAGACTCGCAGGCCGCTCATGTTTGGATATTCAAACCTCAAATCATTTTCTATCCGCGAGGGATCGCGCAGGGCAGGAATGGTGATAACGGTAAGTTCCTTTTTCACGTGGCAAAGATAACCATATTTCTTTTACTTTTGACTATCAAAGAGAAAAATAAGTGTTAAAATTGGTGTCTTCTTTCGGGCTTTGTCGCATTTCTTTATATAACTGCTTGAAAATCAAATACAAAAAGTTTTGATATAAATGTAATTTAATAGTATTCTATTCGTTTACTTTGCTGAACAAAATCAAACAAACAAAATGACAACCACTCAAACAATCTTACAGCAATTAGGGGGAAACAAATTCGTAATGATGACGGGCGCATCTTGCTTTTCAGATGGCGAAAATACTTTGATTGTAAAATTCAAGGGATGTAAAACAATGAACTTACTCCGCATTACTCTTACCGATCTTGATCTTTACAAGATGGAGTTTATGAAATTCGCAGGAACCAAACTTACTCCGCGCACAGAAGTTGACATGGTGTATCATGATATGATTCAATCTATTTTTACAAAAGAAACAGGGCTTTATACTTCACTATAAAAAAACAATCAAAAAGGATGCTAACCCACCGATTCACCCCCATCCACCCCGCTATTTGTCCGTGCCTCAAATCCCGCCTTATATGGGCTGAATTTAACCAAACATCATACGGAGGGGTGCAATGCTCAGCCAAATGGCTAAAGTCGCGCTACGGGCTTCCTAATGCCTCACAAACACTATCTTTGATCGCTACTGACTTCCAAAATAAAAACTAATGACCAACATACGAATAATTTCCCCCGAAACCCTGTTTGCCGTCCGCGTTTGGATGGCAGCAAACCTATCAAGTGGGGGCGGTCACTTTATGACAGATGAAATGCTACAGTACGGGCTGTTCGTCCCCGATAACACCGCCTTTGCCGTTTCATTTCAATATTGCCCCAACTAATGAGAAAGCCGAAACCCAATCCCAACATGACCCTGCAACAGTCCGCGAACTACTACGGACAAATCCGCAAATACATCTACCATCTGTGGGTACTGGCAAAGAACAGGGGAGAAAAAACAGACTTCAAAACATTTTACCAGCTTCGTAAACTAAAATACTGATGTCTTTCAAAGAACTATATGAAACCCGCGCCCGCCAATTTCAACTTATTTCGGGTTGGCCAGCCTCCGCACGATTCAAAAAGCTGCAAATTTGGCTTAATGCAAATCGGGAACGGTATGAACAATCATTAACCAACAAAGAATGGAAAACGAAATCATAAATATCAACGGAATAGAATATCGGAGAATATCATTAAAGGGGTCAAGTACTACCGGGCGCACTTCGCGTTTTGCCGCACTAAGCATTGCAGCAAGCTATTTGGCGGCCATAGATTACATGAATTTTGATTCAGGAATCTACATAAGAAAACTGGATGCAGATATAAATATCGTTGATGAATATGGACTAATTCAACAGAAAAAAAGCAAACTTTCGAGATGGGAAAGAGAAGCCGTAATTAATATTTTTGAACGCAATTACGAAAAAATATAGTAAACAAAGAACGGTATCAACAGGAGTTAAAGATAGAAAAAAAAGTTACACGAAATGTATTTTGAAAGAAAATAATTCTGATATTTGCACCATCGAATAGAAACATTCGGTTGCGTAGTTAAGTTTGAATATTTATGACGATTGAAAGACAGTACAACAGTACAACGATAAAGGAAGCCCGTCCACTTAGTGTGGTAAACGGGCACTCGTGTCCCGCGTCATTCATAGCGGGCTTCCCTACGCAACCCGACCTCACTACCTAAAAAGTAGTGGGGTTTTTTTATTCGGTAAACCAGTCGAG
>OFRG01000491.1_pt1 | contig 15158 bp, 26 predicted proteins | sample 1543071 | NCBI WGS metagenome assembly OFRG01 (sample SAMN07774222, study PRJEB24372) | wastewater metagenome | isolation source: WWTP Verbania (Effluent) | place: Italy: Verbania | collected 2015-12
ATTGAAAGTTATACGGTAAATGGATAATAAGTTTAATTATTATCTGATCTAACTTTTCAATGGTGTATTTTCCAGCAGTCGTATCGGCTTATGCTATTCTTAACGACTCGTATCTCCTCCAAAAGTTTTTCTGTAATAATTAAATTTCCCTGTGAATAACGGCCTGGCATCGAATAAAAAATCGGGTAGCCAAAAATAAACCAAGACAATGCCAAGCAAATTAGATTTACTTATTGATATTGTAAAAGGTGTAGCCGCATTGGGCATTTTTACAGCTTTCATAAGGCTTGTAAAAAAAGGGTTTGCTAAAAGAAAGGCAGCCAATGAGTTAAAGAGAAAGGACAGGGCAGTAATGATAGAGATGCTTGATAAGGTAGGAATGTTAGAACCCAGGCTAAAAGCGATCGATGCGAAGCTTAAAAAAATGTCCGAGAATCAGAAGGCCATTTTGAACATGCAAAACATTTCTTATTTCGTTTTTGATGCTCATGGCTTTTGTGAATACGCTTCTCCGGCAGTTTGTCAGTTAATCAGGCACCCGGAAAGCAGGATATTACAATCAGGGTGGTTAGCATTATTGATCGAAGCTGATAAGGAACGAATTAAAAAAGCCTGGAAGTTTGCCATCGAGACAATAAGTGTGTTTGATGAGATATTCACCTACCGGGAAAGCAACATAAAAGTTCATTGTATTGCATTTTATAAAGTAACAGACGCTGGTAGCTATGATGGCAGTTTTGCCCAGCTAAAAGCAGTTGAATAAAATTAATTTTATGCTTATTCATATTTTGTCAGTACTAAGTTGTAAAACAGAGGAAAGTTGTGTGTATGTTATTCTTTTATGTAGTTTACTACTAACATTGGCATACATTTTTTCCTGAGATAATAATTAAGATATGGCTTTTGGTACAAAACAACTTAAAAACCCAACGCCGGAAAAAGCAATATGGCGGGTCCGTATCTTTTCGGCTATTGTAGGTGTCCTGATGCTCTGGATGCCCACAGCTGCATTTATACCCTATAATGTACAGGATGTAGCAACCTCTATTTTAGGGTTGGCGCTGGCTATATCAAATGCAATATTGCCCTTCTTTGGTGTAAAGACAGATCAAAAAAATGTGCCGATCAAAGACGTAGGTTCTATGCAACAAGAAGATGAACAAGAAGAAAAATCCGACTAATATTTTTTATAACTATAAAAAAAATGATCATGAAAAATTTCTTTGAAAAAAATAAAGTATTCCTGGTGGGTTTACTTTCGGCCGTTGCCATGGTACTGCAGCAGTTTACAACTGCTGATCCCGATTATAAAGCGATAGCGCTTGCCTGCGGGCTGGCTGTATTGAGCTTTGTTGCTAATGCATGGAGAGGGCAGGGAGTAACTATTTTGGGTATCATTGGTATTGCAGCCGGTGTATTTGTGAACTCCTACCAAGCTGGACAGCACCTTAGCTGGACAGCAATGATCGGCTCATTTGTAGCCGCTTTACTTGCAGCAGTAGCGCCACCTCCAAAGCTTGCTACTTATGAGAAAGATCCAAATATTGAAGCGGCTAAAGAAAAGCCGGAGTAGGGATTTAAAAATATTGCATTCGCATAAATAAAAAATGTATTTTTGATAAGGATTTGGGCTAAGGTTATGGCTCAAATCTTTATTTCATTGATACCATACGGCGCAAAATGGATACCGCTAATGGAAAATGAAATTTTACACTAAAGCCCTTACTTCGGGCACATTCACTATTTCAGCAGCGCAAAATGTGCTGAGTCTTTCTATTAAAACATCATCTTCAGGATCTTGTTCTTTTGCCGGCGATGGAACATTTAATGAACAAGCGTCTGAGACGCAGACATTCGGTGCCAATGATGGAATCACCCTGGGTACAGATAATCCTATGTCACCACTTGACGGCATAACAATTACCTGGATCAGTGGTACAGTAAATATTATTATTGGAGTAACATAAAAAAAACGATCATGAAATTAAAAACTGGTCATAAAATAGCATTATATGGTTTACCGGTTATCGCAGCCGGTATCGGGCTATACCTGTATTTGAGGAAGCAGAGGATAACAAAGGCCAACACTCCTGTTTATACTCCGCCGGCCACACCCAAGCCACAATACGAGCCTACGCCAACGGTAATAAATACAAAAAGCTCATACCCTTTAAAATCAGGTAGCCGGGGCCCACTGGTAAAGGAATTACAGACGATCCTGGGAGGGCTTACTGTGGACGGTATTTTTGGGCCAAAGACTCAGGCCGCATTGAAGAAGGCTTATGGCAAAACGCAAATAGATAGTGCCACTGATTTTATGGCATTTAAGGCAAAGGTGCAGAACCCGGCTATTGTAGCCGCAAACACCAGCAAGGCGGCGGCGATCATTAATGCCTATAAGAACAAGTCAGATTCAATGATATTCACTACCCTTGAAACAACGATGAGGGTGGTAATTGTGACGGCAAATGGCAGCTATGTGGATACTGATAAAACGATCACCTTTGATAAGCTGGCCATGTTCCCGCATGAAAGATTTGTTCCTTTGGCGGTAAGTTATAACGGTGAATTGAGGGCGGAATATACCACACCTTTTGTGGCCTATACATTTATGGTGCTGGCAAACCCGTCTGCATTGGCAGTTAAGTAAAAACATGGATGATAAAAACATACAAAGCGTTGATAGCCTACTTGCCACCAGGAATAACAGTTCCTGGAAAGAGGATATGAATAACAATAATAGGTTTTCATGGAGAGATCAATCATTGGATAATAAGCCTTACTGGGTAACTCCTCCGCACAGGGCGGCAATGAATGATGAGGAGTCGGCTAATTTCTATACGCTTATCATTGCTGTGGTTGGGTTGGCTTTTAGTATTGCCGGCACCCTGTCCAGCATGAAAAATCAACGGCTGGCCGGGGAATATGGAAAAGCTATTTCTAATTTAAGTTATGCAGATCAGCAGATACTTAATGAAAAGATACTGAGGGCCACCACACAGACTGAGCGGCTGGCTATTATTGCAAATGCAGTGGCTAACATTAAGGCGGCGCAAACGGTCCAGGCTGCAAAAAATAAAAACCTGACCACAATACTGATATTGACCGGTGCTGTGGGATTGATCATATCGGCATATTTATTAAAAAAATCTTAAAACCAGTTTTATGACCAGTAATACAAAAGTTTGGTTATCTGTAGGTGGAGTAGCAGTAGTGCTTACCGTTGCCCTGATCCTTATTGCCAGGAAAGCAAAAAAAGTAAATGATACCGTGCTTAATACGGGCAACCTTGACATAACGCTTCCCACCGGAATTGTTGCACCTGGTTATGGGGCAGCTATTATTGACAACAAGGGCAATCAGGGCAACATAAATAACCAGCTCGGCATTAAGACCGTTCCGGGTAAAGGGACTGGTATTGAGGGACAAACTGCCGGTGGTGTTGCTGTAGAGCAAGGACAGGCATAAACCATAAATTCTGATATCATGTCAAAAAAAACAATATTAACCGGCCTCGGCCTGTGTTTGATAGCTGCAACAGCGGGCTATTTTATCTTTAAGAAAAAGGCAGTTACCGTGGCTACTAAAATAGCGATCGGACCGGATACGGTAAATTTTGCGGAGGGTGGTGGTGACCAGCCGGAGGAAGAAGAGGAAGCTGCCGGGCCTGGTAAAAAGAAAAGACGTAGCGTTTCACCGAAACGCGATATGTCCAATTTGGGCGGTTCGATAATGAGCGGTATAAGCAGATGGGATAAAAAGATCAGCAATATTTTTCGCTAAAACACTCAGGCATAAATAATAAATTCTGATATCATGTCAAAGAAAACAATATTAACCGGCCTTGGTATATGTTTGATAGCTGCTACTGCAGGTTTTTTTATTTACGATAGTATAAAAAAGAAAAATGCTGTTACGGCGACTGCGCCCAAATTGGTTGTAGGAGATGACAAGGTAAATTTTGTGGATGATGGTGGTGATGACAGAAACGGGAATGGCGAAGCCCATACAAAAACACCAGGGGTAAAGAAAAAACGTAAAAAAGTTACGTTTATGTCAATCGTGACCGGCATAAGTGAGTGGGATAAGAAAATGGATCAACGTATCGGAAATGTTAATTGATAATTCAAAGGCTTTTAGTTTATGCTGAATTTTTATAGTCCATATACCAGGGCGATGATAAAAGCCTTTGTCAATCAGTACGGGGAGACTATCATTGATAAGATAACCAATACCGGTATCTTTTTTCCTATGGTGGTGGCCCAGTTGAGTGCTGAAGGTGGTGTAAAGTTGCAATCAGATGGTACATTGACAGCATCGACTTTGGCTACCAGGTATAACAACTGGGGCGGCATAAAAGATTTTAGCGGCAATGGGGTGAACATGGATACCACAGAAAAAATCGGAGGTTCTATAAGGGCTGTGAAGCAACCGTTTATGCAATTTGCCGATTTTGGAGCTTTTATGAACCGCTATGTTGATCTGCTTCTCAATGGCAACGGTGGAAAGTACAGGCCGGCATTAAAGGCAAACAGCCCTGAGCAGCAGGTTAAACTGCTTGTAGCTGCAGGCTATTCAACACTGTCACCCAATGAGTATTATAAAACCGTTAAGGACAGGATCAATGCATGTATGGATGAGTTTCCGTTCTTATCGCGGATAGAAAGCGTTGTACCTGCAGGCAATCCCGGGGAAGAGATCAGAAATTTAATAGGGTCAGCACTTACGGCAGGCATTGGGATATAAAACAAGCAATATGCAGGTATGGAAAAAAATAGTGATCGCCTCCTCCGCTGTAATATCAGTGGGTATTGGTGTTTATTATTATATTGAGACCAGGCGAATCAAAAAATTCAATGAAACGGTGGTTACGCCGGCACAGGCAAAAGCTTATTTAAGAATGAAACTGGGTAAATAATATGGAACTCAACGATAACCAAAAAACGGCGATACTTGTATTTTCAGTTACCATGCTGGCATATCTTTTCTTTGTAAAGGAAAAGATAAGGCTGCCCGGCGCCGCTAAAGCAAAGGCCAATTCTGAATCTGCTGACGACGAGGATATATCCGATCGTGAACCCATGAAGGAGCCCAGCATTAACCCACAGGAGCTTAAAAAAAGCCGGATGGTACTTAATGCCTTCAATTCATTGAACGCCTATATTAAGGCTTACAACGCCGGGGAAAGTCAAAAAGACCTGGATCAGATGGTGGTGGACCTGAAAAAGATGTATAATGTGAAAATATACAAAAAGCCGGATGGCAGGATGGCCGTTGCAGATGGGGTGGGTAAGGATATTTTAATAAACGATCTGTAAAAAAATGACGCCATTAGCTATAAAAAATATTGATCCTAACCTGGAACGGTTTCTTTTTCTTATTACTGAAACTGAGGGTACCGATCGCCAGGGAACACCGTACAATGAATTGTATGGATATGATAATTTTACTGATTTTTCAAAGCATCCGAATATAAATGTAACAAAAGGCGGATTAACATCAACTGCTGCAGGACGTTATCAGATGTTGAAAGGCACATGGGATGGTGTACAGGCACAACTAAACTTGCCTGATTTTTCGCCACTTAGCCAGGATAAGGCGGCCATACAACTGATAAAGAACAGGGGAGCATATGACGCAGTTATAAATGGCGATTTTCAAACGGCGATCGCAAAGACCAATAAGGAATGGGCCTCTTTACCGGGTTCACCTTATGGGCAGCCAACATATTCGTTGAAAAGAGCTTTGGATTATATAAATTCAATAATTATCAACACCGGCCAATACGTTAAAAATAATCCCGTTAAAACAGGAATCGTTATTGCCGCTGGGGCAGCCATTATTGTTTATTATATTTGGGCTGTAAGGCGCATTACGAAGTAACCATATTTTAAAAAAATGAATGTCCACTTTCAATGTTATAATCACCACTACCCCTCCTGCCAGTGTTTCAATTACAGGCGCCAACACTACATATACTCAATTCAGGAATTCACTGGGCTCATACGTCTATTTGGTAGAAAAGATATACCTGTATGATGTTAATGGCAACCAGGTCAATCAGATCATGCTTTTCACAAAATATGATGCCAATGGTACCAAATCATTTATCAATCTCACCCCTATCATCGATCCTTACCAGGACAGTAATGCTTTTATATTAAATACAAAAGAGGATAATATCGTTCTTGATGGCCGGGGTAGCCTTAATTTTACATTACTGGCCGGCGCTTCTTTGATTTTTAGGATAATTGCAGAAAGGGTGGCAATAACAGATTACCTGGACGGGTTATCAGAAAATAATTATCAGCAACTTGAAGCGGCCATGGGCAAAGTCGGCCTCTTTGATAATTTTAAAGATGAGATATGAAACGCAAAAAGGAAACGGTAACACTTTACATAGACAATAATACGGCATCGCCTATTAATGTCAGCCTTTTTGGTAACCCTGAGCAGATCGACAATGCTAATGTGACAACAAAGTATAAGTGGGATCTTACGGGGCTTTCATTCACCCCAGGCAACATCACCAGCCTGGTATTACAATACAAAGCCACTGGGGTTGCAGGCTTTACAAATTTCACATACACCGGCAGCATTACGAGTTTTGAGCAGCTGCTATCAGTTTTAAATAGCCTTGGCACCAGCATTTTTTATCAGCTTGATGCCGATGGCTATACTTACCTGGCTTCCTCAACGGAACTCTATGTATATGGTGATTTACAGCTATTACCAGGTACTTCTTATGCAATGACCTTTAGGGCTGCAACTACCGGATTTTCAACTACGGTAGCTTTTCAGTTATTCTTCGCATCCGCCACTAACTTAACAATTGACTGGGGAGATGGTAGTGCGATTGAAATATATACAGGCATAATAGGAGCACAATTATATGTACACGCTATTGATTTAGGGGTATGCCCTGAATTTGCAGATATTACATTTACGTTCAACAGTTCTTCAACACTATCATCTTTGATATTATCTTCTAATGATAATTTTGTAGAATTCAATAATGTATCAGCATTTAGCGTATTGGCAACACTTGACTGTTCAGCTAATGAGCTTGTTTCACTTCCATCACTCCCTGCATCTATGACACTATTTGATTGTTCTCTTAACAATCTTGTATCCTCAGATATAAATACCGCTCTTATTGCCTTGGATGGGTATGGGTTAAGTGGGGGTACGTTTGTTTCAAATAGCCAGGACTTCCCGGCACCACCAACGGGGGCAGGCATAACGGCCGCAAATAACCTGATATCAAAGGGGTGGACAGTAACGACCGATTAATCGTCCAGCAACCGGTTGGCCCATGCCCGGTGATCGAAATTGCTGTAAACGGATGGGGCCCGGACAAATTTTTCAGCAGGCTTATCATTAATAACAGGGCCACCGGACCTTATATATTTTTTTGCAGGCTTATTCCCCATATCTGGATCAGTGCAATACAGCTGCCGGAATTTCTTTTTAACAGCCGGATCCGGAAAGATGTCTATTGAAAACTTGCGGACAATAAAGTTATACAGGGATTTTTCATCACGGCCAATTTTAGCACAAAGGGCCTCAAATGCCGGCAGATCATTGAACCCTATTATTTCAAGGTTCTTTTTTACCTCATCGAACTCCTGCTCAGTATAGTTTTTACTCTTTGGCATAGCAAATCATTTTTCATAGATGGTTAATAGGGTTATTCATTGTCCAAATAGATTTCATGAGTTGTGTAAGAGTATTTCCTGTTGCCGCCGGGTCCCAGGTCAGCGCTTCTGTTTCCAGTTCATCCAAAAGGTCTGCAGGGAGATTTTCAATATCACCTATGCCATGGCTCTTTTTGAGTATGCCGTAGATCATACAGAAAATGGACCGAACGGAAGCAATGGTAGATATCATCCTGATCACCAGCTGGCGGCCATCCTCACTTGCCATCCAGGTACGAACATACATCCGGGCAATGTTGAGTAGCCCCATATGCATGACCTCAGATGTTTCAATCGTTGCTTCCATCGTCAAAGGCTAATTTTAGTTGATAATCGTAATCCTCTCTTTCAGGGATCCATGCGGCTATCCTGGCTTTACTGATCTGGCAGTTATGTTCGTCTTGTTCGATTCCGGTATAATGAACCCCAGTAAGTTTACAGGCTATACCCGTTGTACCGCTACCATTAAAGGGATCAAGGCAGCGGCCGCCGGTCGGCGTGATCAGCCGCACCAGGTACATCATGAGTTTTACCGGTTTAACCGTGGGATGATTATTCTGAGTGAACTCATAATTTTCCAGTCCCTTATTTCGCTCAGACCTGGAAGCTTTGGCACAATAGAAAAATCGGCTGGCGCCACCGGTATCTCCTTTTCGTATTTTTGTTTTCCCCGAGGAGCCGCCTTCGAGGGCCACTGATTTTGTATTATAACCCCACTCCTTATTCATATCGCCGGACTTTAAAACGCCGGATTGTTCATCAAGTATTTTTATGGGGCAATCGCCGTGGCAGTTCCAGTGCTCAACTATTTCCTGGTTATTACTATCACCATGGCCTCTTGACGGCCGTTTTCCCTGCATTGGGGCAAAAGTGCTGCCGGTACCACCCGTCCCGGTTTTGCATTCAGACGGCTTTTCAATGAGTGAGCCTTTGATCTGCTTTGTACCTATAAGCTCACAGTCAGGATGATGAGATAACAGTAGATTCGATGGCCAGCGACCTTTAGGGTTGGCCTCAATATTTGTTTCACCGGTGCTATGAGTAGCACCAACAAAATTTCCGCCCATGATATCAGTTCCGCGGCCAAAAGTTGCTGAGTTAAAATCCTTATCTCCCGAAAAAGCTATTCTGCAATCATCTATATTGATGGCACCGGTTCCCCGGGCTAAAACATTTTCGGTAACAGTATTTTCATCGATCGGTTTACGGGCTAGGCAAATTGGTTCATATGCCGGCTTTAATGCAGTGCCCCAGCCATCCCATTGTTTTGCTGCATCTGTTGCAGATTCTGTTATTAAATTCTGAACAGGTTCTGGATTAGAAAACGTTCTGCCTTTTGTATATCCTGCCTGATCGTCCATTCCTGTTTTTAAAACTCTTGCCCCGGTAATAGTTCCTTTTCCAATTACCTCTCTTTCAGCACCAGCCCGTTTATCGATCGCCTTGCTAATATCCATTGACTTTGGAAAACCGGAACCATAAATATATTGAAGTTGATCCCTGATCTCAAAACCTGCCAACCTGAGAGACATTAGCATCCAGTCATAGGTCCGGGTACCTCCGAAAGCAAGCAAATGACCACCCGGCTTTAATACCCGGAAGACCTCTTTCCAAAAATTTGGCTGCGGAACGAAGGAGTCCCAGGATTTATTCATAAAACCACCGCCCTTCGCTTTTACTTCATGATAACCCTTCTCGATCCAGTCTTTTAGTACCTCAGCCGCATTAGGTTCTTTTCCCAGGCCATAGGGCGGATCACAAACAACAGAGTCGAAAAAATTATCAGGATATCGTTTTAGAATATGCAGGTTATCACCGCAGATCACCTCGCTGGAAATATTTAATGGAGCCTTTTTCAAATGTTTCTTTGGATAGATAAAAAAATCAATATTCTTTCACGTTTTTATATTCTAATGCTGTAAGCCACCCAGAGTCTGATTTGTCTTTTCCGGCCCAAATATAATCGACTCCATCTACTTTCAGTGTACTGGCACCTGCCACCAGTGTTGAAACTGTTTCTCCTATTACTTTAGAAAGACTGTATTCAGTTGGTAGTAACCGTAATGCAGCTTTCATTAATTCCCTGGCTTGAATTCTGTTATAGGCATGGATGATAACCGGTTGTTCAATACCATCGAATTCAAATGTATATAATTTTTCAACTTTCTCTTCGTCCGGTAATTCAACTTCCATTATTCAAGTCCTTTTTGGGTTTGTAATTCAGGTCCATTTCCACAGCTGTACTATTGGCCTTTAAAATATCCTCATTGATAAACAAATGAAGATCGCATCTGTAAAATGGCCTGGTAATACCAAAAACAGTAGTTTCCCCGGTGAAAGCAAATTGCAGTGGCATTTTTAAACAGTAGCCGGTACGTTCTGCAGTTGAGATCGGTTTAAAAAAAGCACAGTTCCGGCATTGTCTAATTATTGGGTTGCCCTGTTTATTTAGATAAGTAAGCATTTGGGTAATATATTTTTTATACATTTGCACTAAGGTATGTACCACCATTACCCCATTTGGTTTACTCATTTAAGTTTTTCTGTTTCACTTTCTTTCAATTGCCGTCCGGTGTGCACTGAACGGCAATTCATTTTTTGGGCTCCCCCAAAAAGATTTCGGATCAGTTTTTACCTGGTTTATCAAAATTTTGCGAGGACTTGGCTTTGGGCCGGTTTTTTTGAATGAAATCGGTGATGTAAATATAGTAATTGCCTGGACATATTTAGGTCCTGCAAAACTCTGATCATAATTATCAATACTTTTATGTTTTGATGCGGCCATTTTGATATTATTTAAGGTGTTTTTTAAGCAGATCAATAAAAGCTATTTCGGCACAGTCAGCCACCACTGAGTTACCAATGGCACGAAGAAGGTCTTCTCTAAAGTTGTACCCATCAATTGTGCAGACCAGGCCGGGTTCAATTGTTCTTTTTTCTTCCCAGTCGTACTGGAAGTTTCCTTGTCCTGCTGGGTATCTATTCGCTGTATTTGTTCCGTTAGTTTCACTCCGTTGGTTCGCACCATCCTTTTTTTCAACACCTCCGGTTCCATCGATGTGTCTTTGCAATCCGATGACACCGGTGTCGCCCAGTTCTGAACTTGGGTTGCTAATTCGACCGTTGCCCTTTTCTGGCGACTTTCCATTGTCCCCGAGTTGCGGCTGTCCTGTACTAATGGGGTGTGACAGTTTTTCTGTGGATATAGCGGCATCTGATTGTTGTCCTCCTTTGGGTTCACAAATTCCTTGATCTGCTGCTGATTCCAGTTCTTTACTTCTTCTTCTAATACCTTTCCCCCTGTTCCCGCTTTTCTGCTTCCCGGATTTCCTGCTCTCGGTGTTGGCCAATTCTGTACCGCTAATGCTAATCCCATCCCCGCCCCGTTGCCCGTTTTCGCTCCGTGTTTGGTCTTCATCCGCTTTGCCCTTTTCAAATATGTCTGAATATCTTCCTCTTGCTGCCAGCTTGTAGGGCTCGGCCAACGCAAGGATAAAGAGTCGTTTTCTCTCATGTGGAGCGCCAGCTTCCTCCGCTGTATAGACTCCTGCCTCAACTGCGTAACCCAGGTTTCGTAAACTTCGTTGAACAATCGGGAACGTACCCGATAAATGGTCATCGACGTTTTCGAAGTAGCACCAAACAGGTCTTGTTTCTTGGATAGCTCGGCGTATAGACGGCCAAATGAATCCTTTATAGAGATGGCCTTCTCGTAGCCCTGCCAGACTCTCACCCGGACATGGATAACCTCCAATGATGCCGTGTATTTTTGAATGAAAGGGTCGTGCATCAAAGGTTTTAGCATCCGTCCAAATAGGGGCTGGATCCAATACACCCGACTCCATGCCCGCAATAAGGTTTGCAATGACGAAGGCTTCGATTTCCACGTAGGCAGCGACACGGATTTTTCCGATAGCTTGCTCAAGTCCTCTTTCGAGGCCAAGCAGTCCTGGGCAAAAGCTGAGGACAGCGGGAGATTGGAAGGGATTATCCACATGCGTTAAATTTAGTAATTTTTTAAGATAATGAGTTAGTTATATTTTTACCGGTTTTAAGGTATAAACAATAACATATGGATTGCTTTCGAAAGGATGATCCTTATTTTCAGGCAAGCTGTTCCAGTGATGCTTAAAACAAGAGAGGGCAGTTTGCTCTAATATTTCATCCGGAAGATAAAAGCCATCGCCACCGGTCCCCCCAGCAGGATATAATTCAGCAATACCTTGCTGCAGGGCAAGTTCATCTGTAAACAGATTTAAATGAAAAACAGCAACGTGATCAACCACCTCCAGGTGCAACCGGTGTTCTTTGCAATACAGCAGATCACCCATAACCACTCCCAGTGTATTTTTTATGGGTATAGTTGGGTTGCCGGTATTACAATTCTGATAATATTGAAAGCCAAATGCTTCTTTTGGATTACGACCAAGACAATCACCAGGCTTTGGTTGAGGTTCAGCCAAAACGGTAATTTGTGTTTTATTGCCATTTTTGAAACCGGCAGCCTGCCAGTCTTCAAGCTCTATTTTTTTATTTTGCTTTTTCATGATGTTATTTTTTGTCGGCTTGTAAAGAGTCAATCAGTTTATCAACCTCTTTATTTCCGATAAGACTATCATCTCTTTGAAATACAGGTGTATTGACCTTTTGACTGTATCCGATATGAAGTATTAAAGGATCCGGGTCCTTAATTTTTTGAATTTGTTCATCTGTTAATCTTTTCCAACCCTGGCCACCTTTAAATGGGAACGGTTTAATGGGTCTTATATCGGCGTAAACATGGCACCAAAGCCTCTTTTTACTGGTTCTGACCTTACCGCCCTTAGAGATTTTTGTTTCCGTCCACGGGGCTTTAAATTGCAAATAACACCGGTCCTGATCATCCTCGGTCATTGGCCGGCAATCTATCAGGCGACCTATGGCTATTGCCATGCCCAGGTGGAACTCATAATTTAACGTACTTGGGTGAGCGTTCATGATCCTGTTAAACTGCTTTTCCCCAGCCATCTCGATCACCTTATTGGCAGAATAGGGGTTCTTGCTGCAGCAGATCAGCACCAGGCCACGATAATTGGTAGGCCATGTCCTTGTCTCAATTTTATCCAGGAGCATTAGCTGGGCAAATGGGGCCTTCCAGGAGAGGGCACGGATATTATCGGATGTTATGATCTCATTCATCTTTAGTAAAGTTTACAGGTTTCCATTGGGAATTTATCCGGATCCGCCTGGATCATATTTGCAAGGGTAACGAAAGGTGAAGTTCCCTTGCACCAATCTCTTATCAAAGCAATATTTCCACGGTCAACCAACTTTAGGAACTCGTTTCTTTTAGGCTCGGTCACATCATGTGGATATCCGGAGTCGTCAAACCCAAAATATTCAAAAACCTTATCCATAAATGGCTTGATATCCTCCAATATAATAAATGGAAAGCAATACCACTGCTGTTCATACATAATGGTAATCTCATTATCGGTTATTTCAAACTTTGCTGAGGCCATTTTTTATGGGATTATAGGTTAATTCCTTTTCGGTTAAGTCAAGGTATAAGTTTTGTAACCGGTGGAAATGCTTTATGGGCTTGCCAAACCAATAGCCATCACTACAATTTTGAAGATAACAATCACCGTTATTCACAAAATCTATAAACAGATCACCATGAGGATAGTCGCCCGGTTGTATTTGCAAACCACGGTTTTTGTCATAGTCACGGCAACCCTGTAATATTTCCGGCGTTAATATGATAGGCAGCATATCAACAGGCTTGTATTGGTTTCCATTTTCCTCCACAAGGATTAAATGGGTGTATCCGGGAGTAGCCTCAACATTGGTTTTATTTATTTTCTGAATAGAGCCGGTTGATCCATAGTCCAGTATTTCCTTAACGGTCTGGATCATGCCAACGCCAATGAATAAATTACCTGCCCTTAATTCGTTTACTGGTATCATTTTTTGAATTTAATCAGTTATAACGGTCCATCCTTTACCTATCAGGTTTGTCTTGGCGGTCAAACCGGCGCCGCTTGGAGGTGCTGATGGTATCTGACTGGAAAGATTTACTGATCCATTGGTTATCCCGGCGTTATCCAGGGAGACCAATACCGAATTCACTGAGGCGATCGGCAGGTTATTCCGCTGAAATTGGACAGTTTTTAGCAATGGATTTGCGGCAATATTCATACTGGTAAAATTATTGCCGGCCAGGAAAACAGATTGAAGCCCGGGGTTACCGCTAATGTCGATCGATGGAAGTTTATCATCCTGTAAAACAAGATAGGTAGGCGTTATTCCGTTGAGCCCAGTAAGTGATGTAACCTGGTCGGGGTTCAAGTCAATGGTAAATGAGGTTACCGCCGTGGGGCTGTTTAGGTTTACATTAACAGTGTATGTGGCCGCAACAGCGTATAAATGAGCCTCAAATATGCTTTCTGTCCAACGCTTTGTAAAACTGGTGATATTACCATCGCCCCAGTCGATCGTACCTGTAAAGGTATTATTTGGAGGGCAGGTGGGGCAATCCTGGTTTATCAGGATTTGGGCCGGGTCGGCTGTGGTTACCTTATTGATCGTAGCTGTAATTGTAGCTGCTGTGGCATTGGGTACCGGGATTGATTTTGTGCAGGATGCAAATACTATCGCTATTGCAGCCAAAATAAGAGTGATTTTTTTCATTTTTATCGTTTTAATTTTTGAGAATTATATTGTTAAGCGGAGATTGTATTTTTGATATCAATTTGTCAGAAATATGGGTATAGATTGCGGTTGTTTTTGGACTGCTATGTCCAGCAAGCTTTTGGATCAGTGATATGTCGGTCCCTTGTTCTAATAAATGCGTAAAACTGCAGTGTCGCATCAAATGGGTATATACCCTTTTTTTTATCCCAGCCTTAGCCGCAAGCTGTTTCATTACCTCTCCAACACTTTTCGTAGAATACTGCAATTCAAATTGCCCATTTAAAACATACTCTTTTGGTCGATATTGTTTCCAATACTTTTCAAGTATCGGTATCAATTGAGGTGAAAGCATTACCTGCCGGTCCTTATTGCCTTTGGCCTGGATAATATTTATGATCATCCGGGAACGATCGATATTTACCCATTTAAGATTAATCAACTCTGAAACACGCAGCCCACACGAATAAAGTAGAGCCAGTATTACTAAGTGCTTCGTATTTGTGCAGGCGTCAAACATTCGCTGGATTTCGTCTTGGCTTAATACTATCGGGAGCCGCTCATTCTTCCTGGCGTATGGTATGTATTTAAATTTCTCTTTTTGTCCCAAACAAATATCATAAAATTTTTTTATGGCACTATGGTAATTACGCTGAGTATTCACTTCTTTAAATTGACCCAGGAACTGTTTAATATCAGTCTCGTTAATATTTTTAGGATGATCTTTCAGGGATTTTCCAAAAAAAAGATTTAGGCAACTCACGTAATTGTCTATGGTATTTTTTGCGT
>OFRG01000494.1_pt1 | contig 15029 bp, 15 predicted proteins | sample 1543071 | NCBI WGS metagenome assembly OFRG01 (sample SAMN07774222, study PRJEB24372) | wastewater metagenome | isolation source: WWTP Verbania (Effluent) | place: Italy: Verbania | collected 2015-12
AAAGACTGCGGACTCGTCGTCCCAATTCCAACGTATCCTGTAGAAGTGTCTACAAATAAGTCGTCAGTATTAATTGAAAAGTCTCCGTCTGTTGCTCCGGCAAAATTAATGTTTAAATCCGCATCACTGCCAAGCATGGCCCATGTTGTCCCACCAGTTGCATTAGTAGATGATGTCCATTCATTACTACCATCGTATTGTACCCGTAACTGAGGTTGGGAAGTTGAAGTTATTGTCTGAGCTCCACCAGAAATTGAACCAGAGGCACTAACATTCCCTCCGTTGTCTACTCGAAATAGATTAGTTAAACCATCTGCGGAAGTGTAGGTAATAAAGTCACCAGTTGAAAGAACATCTGTTGCTCTTCGAACGTAGATTATCGGCGTACCATTTGCAGACTGACGAATGTCTAAAGTGCCCTGAGGAGAAACAGTCCCTAGTCCCAATCTATTAGTAGTATCATTCCAAAAAAAGTTTGCATTGTCTTCGTCTAATCCAGATGCACCCTGAAATACCACAGAGCCTTCGGTGAAGCCTGGATCAATCGATCCAGATACACTGCCAGTTATTGTACCCGTAACACTCAAGTTCCCAGTTACACTCGTATTACCACCAACAGTAAGATTTTGAACAACGGCGGCCGTCCGAGTATTAAAGGTGTCGCTGGAAAGATGCGTAAACGCTGCAAGTGTGCCCCCTGGGTTACTAGGCGTAGGCGTGTACGGAATGTAGGGCTGGATATAAACTGGTCCGCTACCCCCGCCGCCGCCACTAGAACCAGCGGGCCCTGCTGGGCCTGGGTCACCCTTAGCTCCTTTAATCCAACCGCTATTCATTAACTGTTCAAGATTAAATAAAATTAAACGGTCAATGTAACTCTCCGTTATTTCTGTAGCTGGTTGTTGAGCGCTGTGAACTACCACAGTAGTTCCTAAAACCTGACCTTGGGGATTACTATCTGTCCCATTTGTGACAGCAACAACTCCACCAACTTTTCCATTCTCGGGAACGTATGAAATGTAAGAATTACTATCCTCTCCGAAAAATGGTGTTAACAAATTTGGTTGCGCCAGCACTATCGATGCAAGTAATCCTACAACTGCAATTGTCGAAGCCGTTGCTACTGCAAATTTATTTTGAGACTTTGGGTTCTCGAAACTAGAAAATAATTTCTTAACATCGCTGCTACTGATACCTGCATTACTACTTGCTTCAGCAACATTTTCATCTTGTCCAAAATCAATATTAGATGCAAATTTATTTTTTAAGTTTGTTCGTGTGTCATCCCGAAGCTTGTCAAGGGATCCCTCCGCTTTGGTCGGGATGACAGCACCATCAGATGTTTCCATCTGCGCAACTTTATTTTCCAAACTTTCAACGCTGTTTCGCAAATGCAAATCTTGCATTCGTTGTTTTACAAAACTAACATGGTTTACGCTTGGTGGATTTACAATTGGTGACTCTGTTAAACCTGCAAAAAAGTTAGCTGCATTGACATCAAAGTTGTCTGAACTTAATTCTTCGAATTTTTGAGGGTAGTTTTGTTCTTGCTCCGCGTCATTAGCAGTTACCTTGTCATCCCAATCCGCCGCGGTGGATGGGATCGAGGACTCATGGATTCCAGATAGCCCTCGATGACTCGTAGCTTCTGGAATGACACTAGAGGGATTCTCTGCCTGTAACACATGCACTGCTACAGAATTTAAAGAAGGTAAAGCCTCTGTAGCCGAAGTCTCACCAGCCAACCCAGCTTGAAGTTCCGCAATTGCATTTTGAGTGGTTGTCCAGTTTCTCCCAATTTTCTGCCCACGCAACTTTCCGCTACGACAAAGCTGACCCAAATAATCCTGATGATATCCGGTAAGTTGACTTGCCTCGTTAAGCGATAAAATTTTGTCTTGATTTTCTGTCATTTACACTAAAAATTTTTTATTTCTTTGATCCGAGATTTTATTTAAACTTCCAATGTCTATTAGTGATTTATAATCTCGGATAACCGATTTATATCTAACTTAATTATAACAAAATTGCGACATAATTTAGTTCAAAATAACAATTTTGTTTACAATTTGCAATTAAAAGTCTTGTCTTTGATGCTGTAGCAAAAAAGTAGTGTTTCACTTTATTTTTAAGGCCTAAAAGGATTACAGAGTGGCATATTTAAAACTTTCTCTATGGAATTGTAATTTACCTCTTAATGTGTAACTAGTGAATGAAACTAAAGAAAAGCTAGGAACTAATAATTACTTAATATTAGCTAAAGAGCAGTACTTAGAAATTTTGTATTATCTAAATCTTTTTCTAGTACTAAGTACTCAGTACTAAGTACTCCAATTTATTAACAATCTCGGATAAGCAATTAGTTATCCACTTTTTAATCTTGACGAACATCACCTTAAAAAAGTATACTAAGAGCATCTTATTAAAGTACAAATCTCTATGCCAAGAACACTATCAAAGTTTTCTAAAGATCTTTTAGCCTTTGTGGCATCAAGCGAGGCCAAAACGTTGCACGAGGTCTACTCTGCTTATAAACAAGACAAAAAACAGAAAGACATCTACAACAACCTCTACCGGCTAGTTAAGCAGGAACTGCTCTTTGAGCGGGATAAAAAGTTTGTTTTAGCCCCTCTTGGAGCAGAGCTTATCCACAAATTAAATCCCCAAAAAGACGGAATTTGGAAGATTATTATTTTTGACATCCCTGAGTCCCAGCGCTATGTTCGTAATTTTTTGCGCGCTAAACTGACAGCACTTGGATTTAAAAAGTGGCAAAACAGTATTTGGGTCTCCCCTTTTACCCTTGAGCCAGAACTAGAAAAAGAATTACTCGACTTAGCAAAAAAGTTTTTTGTCCGCTTAATAAAAACTACGGATATAAATTATAGCGTTGATTTAGAAAAGTTATTTGAATAATGTATCGACACGAACCTGCCTGCCGGTAGGCAGGTATACAAATTTACTAATTATACGGGTTACAAAAAGTGCTTCCAAGTGGAAGCACTTTTAATTTCCAGTTTCCAATTTTCTATTTTCAGTTAATAATCAATTAACAAATTTTCAATCGAATATATCTAGCTACCTATTAAGACCACTGTGTCATTCCAGCGAAAGCTGGAATCCAGGCTGGATCCTAAATCAAGTTTAGGATGACACTTCTTTTATAATTTCATAAGCACAAACTTGCTATGAAGAAGTGATGTCATTCCAGCGAAAGCTGGAATCCAGAACTAAAATTTATTTTAAATACTAAAGTATAAATCTCTCCACTCTGGGTTTCCTTTCTCGATCAATTCTAACTTCCAATTTCTTTTCCAAGTTTTTAATTGTTTCTCTCTTTGTATAGCACTTTCAATTTCTGAAGTTTCTTCAAAATATACAAGCATATGAACGCTATACTTTTTAGTGAAGCCATCAATAAAATTGTTTTTGTGCTCCCAAACTCTTTTTAGAAGATTACTAGTTACGCCGATATACAAAGTTCCGTTACGACTACTTGCTAGAACATATACAAAGTTTGATTTCATAGTGATTCCATATATCTCTGGATTCCAGCTTTCGCTGGAATGACACGAGTTTATTTTTGATACATACTATATAATTCTACAATAGACGCGATAAAGGAATTCTAAAGATTTTACTAGTTCTACAGCCGTGGTATAATTAAGAAAATCATTAAACAGACTATAATGAACAAGAAAATTGCAATTGGGATTGCTGTGGTTATTCTTCTCGCAGGAGGAGCTTACTACTTCCAATCACAAAACAAGTCCAAAGTTTCCGACGATGGACAAATGACAAATGAAAAAAAAGGCGCAGGTAATACTATTGCTGAATCCATTCGCGATATGATGAACCGTGGTGCTGTACTCGAATGCACCTACGAGGCAGATGGTGAAAAAACAACTGCCTATATTAAAGGCAAAAGTGTTCGCTCAACTAGCGCTCTGAGCAGTGACCCCAAAGCCCCAAATAACTTCCTCTATATAGATAGTAAAATCTACTTCTGGAATGATACAACAAAGGAAGGGATGTTTATGTCCGCACCAGAACAAACTGGTAAAACACCAGAGTCAACACAATTTGATAAAGATATTAACACAGACATTGTTGGCCAGCTTGAACAATACAAAAACTCATGCAAACCAAGCTCTGTGAGCGACTCCTTGTTTACAGTGCCAAGCAACGTAAAGTTCCAAGACTTTAGTGAACTGATGAAACAAATTCCAAAAACTCCCACTATCCCAACAAAATAAAACTCAATAAAAAACTAAAAGCGACATCCTTTCTCTAAAGGATGTCGCTTTTTTTTATACGATTATTAATTAACGATATTTTGTGGCTTCCCGTCTGCAAACAACAAAATATTTTCTACTGTAGTGTCAAGAATTCTGTAGATGGCCTCTCTGGTTTGAAACGCTGTATGTGGAGTGATTAAGACATTGTCCATCCCCATAAGCAAATGATCTTCAAGAACCACTCGAAGTTGCTCTTGATTTGGATGGCCATGTTCAAGAATATGCATTTCCTCTTGCACCAAACCTTCTTCCTCTAATACATCCAAAGCCGCCCCCGAAAGTCTTCCTGTTTGCAAACTTGTTATTAAGGCTTCGGTATCAATTAAGCCACCACGAGCAGTGTTGATAAGAACTGCCCCCTTTTTAATTTTTTGCATATTATCTTTATTAAGTAAGTGATGTGTCACGGGCAAGTACGGAACATGAATTGTTATAACATCGGAAGTCTCTAGGAGTTTTTCTAATTCTAAATATTCTACGTCGTAACTTGCGCTGAGTTCTGCGTTTGGCTTGGGGTCGTAAGCTACAATTTTCATATTAAACCCGTGGGCCATAGCAATAACATGCGCTCCAATATGGCCAGTTCCTATGACTCCAATAGTTTTGCCTGCTAAATCAAACCCTTGCAAACCTTCACTGTTAAACAAATGCTGTTCTCTAACTCTACGGATTGCTGGGTAAATTTTTCTAGATAACGCTAAAATTAATCCAAACGTAAACTCCGCTACCGTGTTTGCGCCATAGGTTGGAACATTGCAAACTACCACACCTCGACTTTTGGCGGCCAGGGTATCAATATGGTCATACCCAGTTGACCGTGTAACAACTAATTTTAGATTTGTAACAGACTGCATTACGCTACTTCCTGTAGGACACCCAGCGAAAACACACAACACGTCTGTCTGCGGACTTGGCAAATTGGTCTCAGAAAAACTTTCCGGAAAAAAGAACAGCTTATGTGCTGATAATTTTTTGCTGATATAGTCTTCTTGCCACTGGGGCATTTCGTAAAAAGCGATATTCATAAGTGCGGTACTGAGTACTTAGTACTTTGTACTTAGATAAGCCCAAATACAAAATACCAGATTAATTGCGGAGGCAGATGAAAAAATCGGAAATATTACTACCTGTTAGACCTGTGAAAACTAAGTCTCCAGTAGACTCAAAATAATGATAGCTGTCGTTATTATCTAAATAAACTTGTCCATCTAAGCCTAACTTTTGTGCAACCTTCAGGGAAGTTGAGTCAACAATCGCTCCTGCGGCGTCGCTGTGATCCTGCCCGTCAGAAGCCAAAGCCAACAAAACTTGGTCATCATTTAAAAGTGGAAGAGCAGCAAGAGCCATGGCCTGACTCCGACCTTCAAGCCCGTGCCCTTTTACAATCACTGTCGTTTCGCCTGCCCCGATTAAACACTGCCCTCTCTCTACTAATTTTACCACTTTTTTACCAAACTCATGAGCATTGCCCTCGTAACGGTCACTGTAGACCAAAACATTCCATCCTAAATCTTGGGCTTTGCTTTTTGCTGCAGCCATAGCTTCTTTGCTTGAAACAACAATAACATTGTAGACATTCTCAAAATATTTTTGCTCTTTTGGAGTTTCAAGAAGAGTACAAGAAGCTAGTCCACATTTATCTAAAATGTTATATCTACTCAAAATTTCTTTGGCGTCCTGTACTGTTGTAGCATCAAGCACCGTTGGTCCACTAGCCACTAAGCTCATATCGTCTCCAGGGACATCGCTAAAAATTAAACTCACAACCGTAGCGGGATAACAAAGTTTAGCGAGTTGACCACCTTTAACATTACTAATATGTTTACGCACCGTATTAATATCACGAATAGGACTCCCTGCGGCAGTTAAACTTGCGATAATTGAAACTTGAACTTCACAAGACATTTCGTGAGGACTGCATAACAAACTGCTTCCCCCACCACTGACCACAAATAAGATTAAGTCATCTTCGGAACTTCCAGAAAGCATGGCCAGTAATTCTTTAGTCGCCTCCACATTAACCTTACTTGGGTATGGATGAGTCCCAACCCGACAAACAATATTTCCCAAGCTTCCTTCTTTGAGATCTATTACAAAGCCACAGACAATTTTATGTTGTAGTTTCGCCTGAATCTCAGTAACTGCTTCCAAAGCCACCTTTCCAAAACCAATACAAAGCACTCGCTTAAACTTTTTTAAATCAAATAAACGGTCAGCAATTTTAAGTGCCTCTGTTTTTTCATTGTAATTTACGGTCCGATCTATTACCGCTTTAGTATTTATAGCCTCATAAACTGCCTCACCAATTAATAAAGCCTGCTTCCTCAAAGGCGTTCGTGCTATGCTTTCAAAGTTTTTTGTTACCATTTCGTTTATTGTTTTTTACTTTGTAGCTTTCTGTACCACATCAGTCCCGAAACAAGTAGTATCACAAAGATAATCAAGACCATTGCCCACAACCAAAAATTATTTTTAGAAACGCCAGCGGAACTAACAATGTTACTGCCCTCTTCTCCTTGCTTTTCAGACTCAAGCGAACCTGCTTGCCCAGAATTATTGTCTTGACTTCCCGAGTCTTCTAACTTGGACTTGTCCTGTATATTACTTTTGATGTTTGGCTCAACACCTTCTGGGATTGGCTGTAGCGGGCCTGACTCGGGAACATTTACCGGAGCTAACTTCACCGCTTGTGCAGGTAAAGAGATAAAGAAAATAGATACAGCTATTGCTAAAATAATTTTTTTTATTGTCATATTAGATCTCAGACTAAGTACCAAGTACTAAGTACCTGCCTACCGGCAGGCAGGCTCACTACTTGAATTTATTAATTACTGCTCCAAGTTATTTGCTGATAGCCGTCGTTAGTCAAAGGAAAGCTTGGCGGTGGTCCATAAAGAAGATTGCTATCGTAAACGGTATTTGTATTTTGATACCCCGAAATAATGGTGCCACTTCCATTAACCCAGCTCCACGTCCAAATTCCGTAACTTCCAACTGAACCGTAAACTGTCAGGGTAGTTTTAATGTTACTTGGAAAGTAAAACCTTTGAGTACTTCCATTTTGAGCAATAATTGCTGCATTAATCTCTAAAGTATTTGGAGCATAATAGCTAATTAAAAAATCTTTTTGCGCAATTAAACCTAAAACCACACTTCCGTCTTTGACGGTATAGGTTAAATTATTTGGCAGAATAATACTTGGCGCTGTGGAAGGATTATAAGGTAATTTTGCCGCTGCAACTAATACACGCCCAGAAACAACACCTTCAACCCACGTTCGGTCTTCTATATATATTAAGCCATTACTTGGTAAGGCCTGCGTAAACTGAAGTGTTCGAGCGTTGTAGTCTAAATCTTCGTTATGAGCAACGTTATTGACATCCCACCCTGTTTGATGTGAACGCAAGCTTGTGACTTTATAAACTGTCACTGTGCTATTCGCATTAAAAACTAACGAATAACCTTGAGCATTCGATGGTGCTAAATATAAACCACTACTCTGTGCATTGCCTTTAATAGTGGCAAGATCGCTTGTCATAGTAGAGAAATCAACATTTGGAACTGGAAAATCCCAGAAATTTTGAGTTGGGAGCGAAGCCGCACCCCAAATTCCATTTTTTGTACTACTTGGACTACAACCAAATGTCGAGGTACAAGTATAAGTAGTTTTAGCCGAGGTAATTGGAGCGTTACCACTTCCATCAAAACGAATACCCCCATTGCTATGCATTTGCCCGTTTACACTTTCAGTATTCCCAATCCAAGCGTCACTATGAGTCAAAAAAGCATACTTAGCCAAAGACGGGATTCCATAGCGCGTAGTTACCGTTCGCTTTATGTTCGGATTTGCTAAAGTCCAACCCGTTGAGGCAATAGTCACAACAGTAGAACCGACTAGTGGTGGCGTAACTACTAAACTATACCGGCCAATGACAGTTTGCGTATCGACGTCCACATAGTCATGAACGTACGGACCAGCTCCACCAGTACCGTCTTTAAAGTCGGAAGGAAAATGAGCTAAGTGCCACTGATAATAATTAACCCCTGCCTCGGCAATATGAAAAGACTGTTCTTTGTAAGTACTAGACCGAAGCACTCGAAATTGATAAACCGCATTGCCTAATAGTGCCAGCATTACCAAAGAAAATATAAAAATAACAACAATTTCAAAAACCAGAATTGAACCTTGTTGATCATGTCTTGCAATTTTTGAAAGTAAATATCTCATTGATACCTTCTCTAAGTACTCAGTACTAAGTACTTAGTACTAACAATTAATTTCCCAAATTTGTTTTTAATCCCCGGATCGCACCACTAGCAGTCACTGTATAATAATTTGTGTTAGTCTTCCCTGCTTTATTGAAAACTCGCAGATTTAACTTTATCATTCGCACATCCGTAACATTTACCGGCTGTGCTAGAAAAGTATCACTGGTACCGTCGTATGTGTCATCATAATAATAAAATAAAGGGATAGCACCATTGGCGACATTTTTTTGCACCACACTAGAAGTTTCTGACCCTAAATTATAAGTAAGCGGGCTACCAGTTGGCTTAACAATTCCTCTGTACAATGAGCCACTGCCTAAATAATAACGCACACGCTCAATATCTACACCACCGTCGACATTTGAATAGAAAATTAACTGTTGGGCGTCTGCTGTAGCTAAAGTGTAAGCTCCTGTATTTGAAGTGATACCATTTCTAACTTCTCCCATAATTTTAAAAGCAAGTTTTCGGCCTTGGTCTGAGTCTGCAAGTAACCCCGATTGTTGGCTCGAACTAGTCAGAATATTAGAAACTAAAACAATAATTCCTAAAGCAAGAATTGTAAAAATTGCAATACCAACAATAAGCTCAATGAGGGTGAAGCCGAAGTCATTAGCTTGTAGCTTGTAGCTTGTAGCTTGTAGAAAACTTTTATTTTTAAATCTGTTTTGCATTTTGTGCTTCTCAGTACTAAGTACTCAGTACTGAGTACTTAGTTACGGACTCATTAAAACTTCCAAAACCTGATGACTGTTAATATCTAAGCTATTAATCACTTGGGTTTGATAACCAGCTAAAGTAATATCTAAATCATAATTATTTCCATTGGTTAAGTCTGGAAACATAACTTGGCCGGGCGTAAAACAACCAGAAACGTAATTTGTATGTACGCTTGTGGCAATTGGTGTTTTTTTATCGTTTGTCGTAGACAAAAACATTTTATAGCGGACATATCGGTCGTTGTCATGCACTGCGCTCATTGACGTTCCAGGAACAGTATAAAAAGTTCCTGCTGTGCCATCTGGACCTTTGTAATTCCAAGTTAGGTTATCGTTATTCGTGGCAATTTGAAATTTGAGCGTAGCTGCAGGATCCTGCGAGGTTGGCTCCCAAGAAATGATAGTGAAATTACTACTGCCGCCAGTGTCAAAAGTTGAAGACTCAAGCCAACCCGAAAAAACGTACTGACCTGTAACTTTTTTTAGTCTTACTCCGGTGGGCATACTATTAATGTCAATGTTGCCGTCGTCTGCAAAATATCTGTCTGTGGAAACATAATCTGTTTGTCCATTGCCCGCTGTCCAATCTATCTGCTTCCAGACACTTCCTCCAGTTGTTCCGTAATAATCCTGTGGGGTACTACCACCCTTTCGTAAATGAACCACTGCACCTTCAAGCGCAGTGCCGGTTGCGGCGTCTTTAACAATAACTAACAAACTATAACTGGTGCTGGGTTGTCCGAGAATCATCGTGTAAGTTTGAGAAGTCGCAGGCAAAACAGTAATTTGCTGAATTGGCGACGTGCCGTAAATTACATAACTTTGTCCAGCAACTAAAGTTGGTGTATAAGTATCCCACTCTATATTATTTAAGACCACTTGGCCGCTACTAGAAACAAAGCTGTTGTCGAACTTCAAAACATTTGGGTTTGTGCCAATTAACTTTGCCCCTTTAATATTGACGTTTACACCATTTACATTCTGACAAAGTTGATTTAAAGTTCTAATTGTTAAATTACTTAACAAATCTATTCCAAAACTAACCGAAGTAACCACCCCATTTACTACTGTTGCGTCTGGCTTTGTTGGATTTGGATTACCAACACTAATTGGTTCTGTTTGGTCCGAAGAGTAACCAGTTTTTGTGACAACAACATGATAGCCATTAACACTAGGAGGAAGCGCAACTTCTATAACTTGACCACTACTATTAGTTTGGCGGTCTAATATAATATCTGGATTCAACAAAGTATTTTCTATATGAACGTTTGCACCACTAACTGGTTGTCCACTTGCATTAAAAACATTTAAAAGTAGCGCTCCACCGCTCGTTAACCCTTCCAGACCTTTTGGAGAAATATTACTTAAAAAATTAGTAATTTGGTTTGTCTTAGTATTTTTTATAAACATTTTCACTTGTTTATAATCGTTTGGGGCAGGGTCGCTCCCAAGCACAATGGTTCCATCTGCAGTATCGTCTATATATGTAACTTCGTAATAAATGTGGTAAACAACACTAGCAATAGAGACAATGATAGGATTGCTTTGATCTGCCAAACTACCAGGGGGATTACCATTAACCGTACCAACCTCACTGTATGGCAAGTTACGGACAATTTCTAAATAATTAGCAGAAAGACTTGAAAGAATAGTTTTTTCGCGAGCAACTTTAACACTACTAGTTAGCGCTGAGTAAGAACCCAAAACACCAGCTAAAATAATACCGAAGATAGCGGTCGCCACTACAAGCTCAACAAGAGTGAAGCCTCTGCTTTTTCTAAGTACTAAGTACTGAGTACTGAGTACTTTTTGTTTTTCAATTTTGTTTCTCATAACACTTTTATTTCAATTTATTATAACACTTTTATAGCCACAAAGACAACTTTATTTAAATTACAAAAGCGCGCATCTTTTCCTCCAAAAAGATACGCGCTCGATTGTTTGCCAAGCTTGATGCATGGACTTAGTTGTGGCCAGGAAGGAGTTTAACCATCCGTTCAACCAACACGCGGTTAAACTCTGTGGGAGTGCGGCTTATCCCTGTTGCGACAAGAAAACCATCGGCATACGGGATATAGCTTCTGATGTTCTCGCACTTCATGCCACTGGCAATGACCAATGGCTTTTGGCCAATCGCTTCCCTCATCGACTGGATCTTGCCAACAGATGGTGGTTGTCCGGTTGAAGGACCACTGGTCGCTACCACATCAACATACGGCGCCACAGCACAAGCCGCCGCAGAGGGGTTGGAAACCTTCACGCAACCCTTGAACGCAACCCCACCAAACAGCAACGCGTTTGTCCGCCTGTAAGTCTTCTGCATGCGCCATGCGTGCGCCACGTCAATAACCTCGCTGAGTGGATTCGGCGACTCCTCTTGATAACGCACGTCGTCCAACCACAGCCCGTCTACCTGCCGCGGCATAAAACGAATTGCTCGCTGAGGATCTACCCGACACGACAAAAAATTCACGCCGATCCAGAAATGAGGAAACTCGCGTTGCGCCGCGGCATAGTAGGTCAACAATTCATCGGTTGAACCACTAGCATTCTGATCGATCAGAAACACGCCGTCGGCACCACATTCCGCTGCAATCCCCACGTTACGCAAGACCTGTTCCAAATTACTGACATGCACCACGCAAAGTAGCGCCTTGCGATTCGGAAATACACTTGCAAACTCCATCTGGCTTTCCTCCTTCTTGCATCTTGCTAATCAAAATCAGCCTTCTAGCATAAACCGCAAAAACAATCATGTCAAAATTGACTTAAAATGCAAAAGATTGTATACTATGAAGAGTTAACACCCCGAGGTCGGGGTATTTTATATAGATTACTCTATGGCAAATGACAGCGTTATTTTAAGATTTTCCGAAGTCAGTTTTGAACACGGACCCAATAAGCCCATTCTTGATGAGGCCAGTTTTTCTTTGCGCCAAGGTAGTCGCATAACACTGATGGGACAAAATGGAGCTGGAAAAAGTACTCTGTTTGACTTGATTATCAAACAGCATATCCCAAAGAGTGGCCAAATCTCCATCACGCCAAACGATGCCAGCATTGCAATTGCCCGCCAAGTTATGCCTCAAGAATTACTGGACTTAACCGTGCGCGAATTTTTTGCCACGGCTTTTTCAGAAATTAAATATAATTTAGACAAACTTATCGCTAATGTTTTTGGTGTGGTAAATACAAACTTACCACTTGATAAAAAAGTCAGGCAACTTTCTGGCGGGCAACAAGCAAGACTCTTACTCGCCCACGCGCTTATCCAAGAACCCGACATTTTACTTCTAGATGAGCCAACTAACAACCTAGACGCGCAAGGCATTGAACATTTGACCGGTTTTTTAATGATGTATGAAAAAACAGTCTTAGTGATTTCCCATGATGCTGATTTTTTGAATGCTTTTTCTGATGGAGTACTTTACTTAGACGTCTTTACTAAAAAAATTGAACAGTACTCCGGTAACTATTACGACGTAGTTGAAGAAATAAAAAAACGGATCGAACGGGAAAACTTGCAGAATGCCCGAATGCAAACTCAAATTCGCGAGAAAAAAAGCCAAGCCGAAGTCTTTGCCCACAAAGGTGGTAAACTTCGTGCCGTTGCTAAACGCATGCGTGAAGCGGCCGAAGATGCTGAAAGTGAAATTGTTACCGTCCGCCAAGAAGACAAAACAATTCGAAAATTTAACATTCCTGTGCAAGAATTTGATCCATTTTTTGACGGAAAAATTTTAGAATTCACGTCAGTCTCTGCCGTCAAAGATGGCAAGATGACAGACAAAGAATTAAACTTAATTGTCCGCAAAAATAATCATGTTTTAATTTCTGGACCAAACGGTATTGGTAAAAGCACGCTCCTTGAAAAAATTGCATCCGGCAAAGGTGATGGCTTTACGATTGCCAAAGATATTTTAATTGGTTACTACAAACAAGATTTTAGCAATTTTGATTTTGAACAAAAAGCTTTCGACGCATTGCGGGAAGTTATGCAAGAGTACACCGAACAAAACTTACGCGCTACCGCTGCCAGTTTCTTACTCGACGGAAAATTACTCGACCACAAAATTGGTGGGCTGTCCGAAGGCCAAAAAGGATTACTGTCTTTTTGTCGGCTACTTTTAATGAAACCAGGATTATTAATATTAGACGAGCCAACAAATCATATTAATTTCCGGCATTTACCAGTTATCGCAAAAGCGCTAGATGAATACGAAGGCGCCATGCTTCTTGTTTCTCACACCCCGGACTTTGTCACACAAATTCGCATTGACGAAGTGATAGACCTCGCTTCCCTCTAAAACAAAATCCACTCCAATACACCGGTGTATTGGAGTGGGTAATCAATTAAAAAAACCTGAAAAAATTTCAGGTTTTTTTAATTGCAAAAAATAAACTATTTTTTCGACAAAACCGAACCTATCCAGTAAAACAACCAAGCATTAAGAGCAATGGGTCCTAAAAGTAAAATATAGATAAATATTCCGGTAGCGTGGCCGTACTCAAATAATGCGAGAAGCAAACTCCAAGGAAGACCCAAGATTAGCGCTATAAAACTTTCGCCGAAAAGCCCTTGTGTACCAATAAGGACAACAGCCAATACAAGATAGATAGTTGCTAAAGTTAAACCAAATTTGGACTTAGGTAATTTCATGAAAAAATATTATAATATTTTTTTAGGCTTGGGTACCTGCTAAAAAATGAACTGCGAGCAATCCAGCTTTCCAAGCCCCATGCAGTTCCAGCACGAAATGCAGCCAAAGAAAGTAATACTAAAGTATAAACGATATGCTCATCAATAATAAATGCATTCGCACCAACTTTAGGAAAAACTAAAATTGGAAAATAATAAAGTATCATGATAAGCGAGCCCAAAACACTGCTTATGCGCACAAATATTCCTAAAATTAAGGCTAAACCAATTATTGTCAGCCCCCACTCATTTAATACGTTAACTGTACCTATTAAATCAGGGCTAGCTAGCCACTGATAAAAACCACTAAATGTTTTCGCACTGCTTAAATAACCACCTGCCGTCCAGGCCTGATTAGAAAGTTTCGTTATACCGGCATAAAAAAATATCCAGCCAATTGAAATTCGCAAAAAAAACAGAAGAAGCTTTTGTTTCTGTGTCATAAAAATAACCTAACCAATTAAGCACGATTTTGTTCGAACTTATTAAATTATTAACGCTGCATCAAGCTGGAGACATGCACTCCAATATAATATGGCCAAATGATTAGCGCCAAAACGCCTTTCCAAAAAGTCAGGTGGAGAAAGCCAATGGTAAACATCCAAGAGGCTGCCCACATCCCACCAGTAAAGGTATGTTGTTGTATTTTTATCTTCATGCTTTTATCGTATCACTTATCTTAAAAAAGTCCAGAGCAATCAAAAAATAGTAGTATTTAAAAGTTTATTATAGTAGAGACAATAAACACCTGTTCTATAAGCAGTAGTCCAATACCCAAAACAAAACTTAATTTTCGGGTTTTGTGATGAAAGTAAAACATGCCGAGAATTACCCCAAGTGAAGCAAAGCAAACTGCCCAAACAAAAAAATTAATCTCTGGGGTACGCTCTAAATTCCCACGACTTTTATTTTTATCCAAACCAACTAAAATAAACGCTCCGACATTCAAAAGAAACAAACCAATAAATACTACGAGAGACAGTTGCGATGACATTTCAAAATTCATACTATAAGCCTAGCAAAAAAATCGCTGTTTAGCGATTT
>OFRG01000495.1_pt1 | contig 15023 bp, 14 predicted proteins | sample 1543071 | NCBI WGS metagenome assembly OFRG01 (sample SAMN07774222, study PRJEB24372) | wastewater metagenome | isolation source: WWTP Verbania (Effluent) | place: Italy: Verbania | collected 2015-12
AGAGAGGATTTGACAGGATTTAAGAAACAATCTAATATATAGGTAATAGCCCGATATATATAAGGGGCAGATCATCAGGGGTCTGTTCCTTTTTGTTATCTAGGCGTTTTTTATAAAAAAGCGAAAGGCGGTAGGGTATATCCCTTATGAAGTCCGCCTAGAGTACAAACTATGGAAAAGAACTGGATAGAAGAAATGATAGAAAGGGAAGCAATTCCAAAAGCTGCTAGGAAGGAAACTGTAGCAGAGTTTTGTGCTGAAAGAGGAGTAGCAGAGAGCACTTACAACTATAATAAGAACAAGAAAGAGAATAAGCGGAGAATTGTGCAGATATGGCTCAATGAAGCCACAGATGGAGGTAATGAGGTGTTATCGAAACTTAAAGAAAAGGCAATAAGCGGTGACACTAAGTCAATAGAGATGTATCTGAAGTTCGTACTAGAGTTAGCAGAGAACATAGAGCTTAGCGGAAACCTCAATACAGGATTGACTAAAGAGGACAAAGAGCTAATGAAAGCGTTAAAAGAAATGTTAAAGAGATGACAAATGAAAAACTTGCAGAGGCATTAGACTTGTTAGAGAAGATGTCATCAGAAGCAAGAAAGGAAGTGTGCCAGGAGAATCGTTTGCTGTTTACGGCTTATTACTTTCCACAGTATCTTCAGTACAAGTTCGCACCTTTTCACTTCGATATGTTCACTGACTTAGAGGACTTATTCAAAGGAAAGATAAAAGAGCTTGGATGGATAATGTTTAGAGAGTCAGCTAAAACGTCAATAGCAAAGGTGGCTGCTGTTATACACACCATCGTTTACAAGAAGAGAAAGTACCTTAACGTAGACTCATTCGATAAAGCTAATGCTGAATCAATCTTATTTGATGTCACTAACGCTTTGATGCAGAATAAGCGTATCATTCAGGACTTCGGACAACTCTTCAGTAAGAAGAGGAACTCTGAGGAAGCTGAAATGAAGCGTATCTCTAAGTTCATCACTAAGAACAAAGTCTTAGTTGAAGCTCACTCAACTCAAGAGTCAGTCCGTGGACGTGTTCACGAGGAACAAAGACCAGACTTCTTACTCTTAGATGATTTTGAGACGAATAAGACCAAAGACTCAGTAGCTTATACTCAGCAAGTGATAAAACACATAAACGAGTTCGCTACGGGACTAGCTCCTAATGCAATCACCATTTATCTGGGTAATTACATTACAGAGTTTGGTTCAGTCCAAGAGCTTATCGATAGAGCAAAGGAAGATAATAACCTAAGGATTCGTATGGTCTCAGTAGAAAACGAAGATAGGACTGCCTCAACTTGGGAAGACAAGTATGGTATGACCGATTCTGATGTAGAAGGGACTAATAAGGTTTCTTTAGAAAGCAAGAAAGCTCGCTTCGGTACAACAGTTTACGCTGCGGAAATGCTTAACCAGCCTATTGACATAGAGACTCAAGAGTTCCCTAAAACATTATTCAAATACAGGACGGCGGAAGAGGTAGACAGATTAAGTACCAGAAACTTCCTTACAGTAGACACGGCAGTTAGTGAAAAGACTAGTGCAGACTTCTCAGGTTTCTGTGACAACAGAGTTGATAGGGAAAACAACTGGAACCTAAGAGCGTGGAGAATGAAGATTCCCCCGAATGAACTGATCGAAACACTCTTCACTCTTCATAAGAAAAACCATTATGACTCGATAGGGATTGAAAAGACCATTTACCTCCAAGTGTTAAAGCCATTCCTGGACAGAGAGATGAGGGAGAGGAATACATTTTTACCAATAGTAGAGCTAGATCACCGTCAGACTATGAAAGAGGCTCGTATAAGGGCATTACAGCCACGTTACGAATCAGGGAGCATTTACCACATTGAAGGAGAGTGTAGAGACCTCGAAGACGAACTCCTCAGGTTTCCAAACGCAGTACATGATGATGTAAGTGACGCAACTCAATATCAAGACCAAATGGCTCAGCCTCCTCATAGGCAAGGAGCATTTAAATCAAGTTACTAATATGGCAAAGAAAGAGACAATTGAACAGATAGCAGCGGATGTCATTACAAGACATTCTAATTATGCTGAACCACTCAAACAACGGTGGACTGAGCTTTATAATCTCTATGAGAACGAATTAAGGAAGGCTTCCATCACTGCTGAGACTGAAGCGAAGATTCGTTTAGGAGCTGGATATGCTTTAGTAGAGAACTTTGTCTCTAAGATAATCGCTCAAAACCCACGCTTTCGTTATCTCGCAAGAGAAAGAGGAGATGCAAAACCTGCTGAGAGCTACAATGAGTTCAACGACTACCAGCATGACGTTGCCAAGAGCCAAGATGTTTACGAAGAAATAGCCAAATGGGCTGGTATTTGTGGTCTAGCTGGCTTTAAGATGGGCTGGTTAGTTGAAGACATTATTATAAAGAAACGAGGCAAGGAAATAATGGGTAAGAAAGTTACCAATCCTACTCTCGTAGCCATGGCTGAGAACCTTAATATAGGAAAAAACCTTAAAGTAGACGAGACTGAGAGAACAGCTAACTGGACGATTGATGCTCTTAGACCGCACGACCTTATCTGGGACCCTGAAGCTACTCACCCTGATAACTCAAAGGTTAAAGGCCATAGAGTCCGCAAGTCTTTTGGTGAAATGAAAAAGGAAGGCTACGACATGAGTGCTTTAGCTACTGCCGTCAAAGGTGACGCTGATTACTGGCGAGAACAAATGTCTAAATACTCTCCTGGGACTACTCAAGGTGAGATAATGGACAGCATTCCTTTGGAAATATCAGAGCTTTACGTTGAATATGAAGATGATGTCAATGAATACTACGTCGTTACCATGGCTGGAGTATCAGATGCCTCTCAGATAAATCCTGTTTCAGTCCGCTTTGACCCAAATCCTTTTGATAAGCAGTTCTGTCCTATTGGATTTTTCCGTCCTATTCGTCGTCCAGGGAAGATTGAAGGTTTCGGAGTCTTGGAGCCTGTAGAGAGTATCTTAAACGCAGAAGAGGACAACTTTAACATCAGTCTTCAAGCCGCCTGGGTAGATGTAGCTCGTCCAATGGAATACAACCCTGACAATGTCCTCAATGAAGAAGGAATTGCTTACGGATCACGAGTCCTTATTCCTGTTAAAGAGCTTGGAAAATCAGTTTCAGTCCTTCCTACTCCAACTCCAAACATGGGGGCTGCTAACTTCCTTGGGAATTACTTAGAGAGAGCCAAGCAGAACGTCTCAGCCATCACTGATTACCAAACAGGAGCTGAACAAAACAATCAAGGAGCTAAGACTGCTACTGAAGTACAGACCAAGACGTATCTTTCAGAACAACGTATCAATAAGATTCTCCGTTCCTTTGAAACCGAAGTGTTAGAGGCTTCTGGACGCATGGCTCTATGGTTGAACCAGCAATTTCTCGCTGACTCACCGAAAGTTGTCTACCGAGTCCTAGGAAAGAAAGGCACTATCCTTGAAAGCCAAGTCAAGTTTAAGGACATTGAAGCAGTCAAAGACCTTGCTATCGTTTCAGGTTCTTCCGCTTATATCATGCAAAACGACATGCGTAACAAATGGATGTCTCTTATGCAGGTTTCAGCTCAAGAATATGCTTTACCGCCTGGAGTTGGAGTACCTTTTGACAGAGAGTACATCGCTGAGAGGCTCTTAGAAGAGGGATACATGATTAAGGACACTGAGAATTACATCCCGTCACTCAAAGAGCGTGAAGAGGCTACTGTGGCTCAAAAGATGGCTAACATAGATGACGCTAAACAAGAGAACCTTGACCCAGCTACCGCCCGTGTATTGCCTAACGATATTCATTCAGTCCATGTTGCTCTTCATAAGGCGGCCTTACAGGCTCAGGGGGCACCAAACGCTGAAGGACAGACCATTCCTTATACTCCAGAGCAGATGGTCTTGATGACTTCTCACTTAAACGCTCACGTCGCTATGTCAGGAGGCTCTATGAGTATGACTAATCAAGCAATGGAGCAAGCGGTAGGACAGAAGATAAATAATCAAATGAACCCACAAGACAATGGACAAGTACCAAGCATACCTCAACAGTAATAAGGGTGAAGAGAGCCTGTTTAATCAACTCCTAGAGGAAGTTCTGAACGGAGATGTTAAAGCAGTCGCTACCGCAGCACAGATTAAAGCAATAAGAGACATTAAATGGGAGCTTAAAAAGCTAGACAAAGATGATAACTAACCAGTACATTAAAGAGTTTTTTGAAAAAAAGGAGAGACAAACCTCGTTTCGCTTAAAGACGAGATACGGGAAGTCTCTCCCCCAGAAGTATGGAATGAACGAGAAAAAGATTGAACAGTGGATTACTGCGAGGAAACGAAGTGTCGCTTCTTCACAGTAAGTCATTAAATTTGGAACCGACCAAGTAAAAAAGCGGAGTAATTATGGCTGATGCAATCGAGGACGTAAAAGATGCCGCTCAGGCAGAGGATGTCCAAACTCAAAATGAGAACAGTGTCGAAGTTGGTAACGACGATACTAAGGTAGACAAAACAGTCTACGAAAAAGTGCGGGAAGACATGCTGAAGTACAAGTCGGAAAAGAAGGAAGCCAACGCTGAGTTGGAAGCCCTCCGAGCCGAAGTAGAAGCATTGAAAGCCGCCCAGGACGATGATGACGAAGAGGAAGTAACGGGTGATGTAAGGACTCAAGCAAAAGTTGACCTCCTGTACCTCATTCAGAGCGACCCATTCGTCAAGGATAACTTAGACCTCGTTCGGGAAAGAATGGAAAGTAACAAGAAACTGACTGTCCATGAGGCAATCAAAGACGTTAAATCCGATTTCTTTGACCGAATGCAAAAAGAGCTATCCAAATCAGAGCCTGAAGTGCCTCCTAAACAAATTAAACCTAAAGGGAGTAGCACTAACGGGAACGTAATCAAAGATGCCTTAGATGGCAAAATTGAAGACGCTGACCCAGCCCAGTTGAAGGCATATCAAGATGTGATAGCCCGATTGGGATAGTGTGTGTCCCTAAAATTATATGGCTGCTGTAACGGGTATGAATACCCCTACCACGAACGCTAATGAGATTCCGGAGATAAACTAACCTGTCTCCACGTGTAGTGATACACGTTAAATAAATCTCTTCTGATTAATGGGGAAAAGCTGAGATGCCAACCCCCAAGAACCTTTACAATAGTACCAAGAACATGGTATCATCATAGAATAAGTAGTAATACAAATCTATGAGAAAAGACCTAACTAATGCCTACCTAGCGGGAATAATTGACGCTGATGGGTACATAGGACTTATCAAGAGGTATACTGGAGGTCGTAATGACCTTCAAAAAAACTTCTTTGTGCCAGTGATAAAACTTGCTTCAACTACGCCAGTAATAACAGACTTCCTTAAAAAGGAGTTTGGCGGGCATATTGATAAAGCAAGGTTTTCTAATCTACCAAATACAAAGCCAGCAGTTATGTGGTCTGTAAGAAATCGCAAGATTATTATAGAGATACTTAACCGCATTGAACCGTATTTGATGATAAAGAAGGAACGAGCCGAAACTGTACTAGCTTTCATTGAAGAATGTAAGATAGGCAGACAAGACTTAGTTCCTGAAGAAAACAGGATTGCGTACTATAATAAGATGAAAATTCTTAACCGTAGAGGACTTGCAACGACTGAGTGAAGAGACTCTCCTTAGGGAGATGAAGCGACAGTCTGAACTTATGGGAAATGAACCATAAGAGGAATATCCGAACGAACTAATAATCCGTTCCTAGGAAGAGGTATTCCCGCCCGAGAGGGTAGTAACAAAATTGGTGGTCCGATCTCGTTATCAAGTTTCGTGAGAAGAACTTAGTTATGCGTCAGTTGGTTACTGACCGTTCTTCAGACCTCGCAGGTGGTGGTGACATAGTTCACTTCCCTGTAACCGCTTCAATGACTGCTATCGCCTACACAGACGGTAAGCGATTGACTGACAACCTAGCGGCTAATACCACTGGCGTTGTCGATTTGACCGTTGACCAGTTCTACTTCACACCAGTAATGGTGCAGTGGACTACCAGCGCTCTTGCAATGTACAACATTAAGGCTGACCGTATGGCAGCTGCTGGTGAATCTATTGCTCGTAAAATTGACTCTACTCTGCTTGCTTTGCAGAGCGATTTCACAGCTACGGACATCAACACCCCTGCTGGAACTGACCAAACAGGCGATCTAACCATCGCTCACATTATCAGTGCCTACACTACCTTGAACTCAAACGATGTTCCTGCTAGTGACCGTGCTTGGGTATTCCATCCTAGTGCGTATGGTGAGCTTTTGAGTCTTTCTGGTAACTACTTTATCTCAGCTGACTTCCGTTCTGGAACTCCTCTTGAGACAGGTCGTATTGGAATGATTCTTGGTTCTCCAGTGTATCAGTCAACAAACGTAGCCACTCTTTCTTCAGGTTCTCCTGCTGAAACAGCTTACGCGAACATTTACTTCCACAAATCAGCTCTTGGGTTGGCTGTGGTTGAACAACCGACTATCTCTATGTCTTTCGATGAAGACACCATGAGTGACCTCGGTTCTGTTCGTGCAGCTTGGGGTGTTAAAACGCTTCGTGCTGATCACGGTATCGTAATTCGTACGGTAAACGACTAATTTAATAGCTCTTATGGCTCAGGGTAACTCCTGAGTCTCATAGAGCTAATAAAAAACTATGGCAACACTGACAACTTATACAGTAATGGTGCAGAACGAGGCGAATGATTACTCTACTCGTGCTCAAAACGTGATTGAACGTGGAATTAAGTCTGTTTATCAGGAGATTCTAAGGCACTGTGCTCGGTACATTATAGGGACCACTACCGAAACCCAAACTGGCTCTACTTCTTTGCGCTACGTTACCCCAAGTGATTTCATAGCAGTAACTGACGTTCAGTGGAAAGACGCTGGTGATACGGATTACACGCAACTCGACCAGATAGATGAGAAAGAATACCTCAAAAGGTACGTCAATTCTGATACAAGTAGGCCAACGAAGTGGTACGTCAATGGTTCTAAGGTGTACTTTGACTGTATTCCCGATACCGCTGGAACGGCTTTGATTACTTTCCTACCAGTTCAAGATGAGTTAGAGGGGTCAAGCGTCTCCGTTATACCAGATAGATTCACAGGCGTATTAGTTTTAGGAGCTACAGCGTGGTTTAAAGCTTATGAGGGCCTCCCAGAGGCACGAGAATATGAAAGTCAGTACATTGGTCCATTTGGCCGTCAAGGACGCGTAGAGGGGGCTTTAGGCTCTATGTTAATGGAACTCAGTGTCAGACAACCTGTTAAGAAACCTAAGTTTTTTGGACGATGACCTACTCAGCTAGATACCAAGTACGACAAATACCCAACCTGGCAACGGGTTTGAATAACGCTGATGATGCCAGTGAGATTTTAGATACTGACGTTTCCGACATGGAAAATATAGAAGTAGATTCAAAGTCTATTGTGTCCGCAGCAGGGTATGTGGACTATGGAACAACGACAGGGAATCCTTATTGGGGGATATTCAATGCTCGATTTTCTTCAGGGACAGAGCGCATGATTCGTCAAAGAGGGACAAGATTAGAGTATGACAACGGCTCTGGAACATGGACAGCCTGTACATTACCAACTTCAGGTTCTCCTGCGGCTACAATAACACTGACTCAGGTAGGGTGTTCGTTTGCTATGCTGAATGACATTATTCTTTGGAGTAACGGTACGGATTCAACCATGAAATCAAGCGATGGGATTACTTGGACTATTCCTACTTACGGTTCACCTGCTCAAGGGCTTCCGAAAGCCAGAGTTTTGTTTAACAACGGATTGAATAGGATTATCTTTACAGCTATTCCGACTGAACCAGCTAAGGCTTACTGGTCAGATATAAACGACCCGACAAACATCGGAACCTCTGCTTTTCAGGTATTTGGTTTCAACGATGGACAAGACATACAAGATACTGTTCTCATGCCAAACGGTGCTCAACTCTTAAATAAAACAAACCGCTTTTACCAGATTTCAGACATTACTTTAGATACAGTCTCCACAGACCCTATCGGTGAGGCTCCGTGTGTTCGTTACACAGCCGTAGCTACAGAAAATTCAGCTATGTGGGCTGGGCCAGATGGAAAGATATATGAATTTGACGGAGCTATTGCCCGTTGCATATCAAACAACATTGCCCCTTTAATGGTCACTAAGCCTGTCTCCATGAGAGCTACATACCATAACCGCAAATACCGATTAGCAGTCCCTGATGGTTCGAATGACTACAACTCTTATGAATACGTCGTACATAGAGATGTTCCGACTGGCGATCCGAACAATCCTTACGTTATTACCAAAAACCAGCGCTATATCGGATGCTACGGGAAAGAAGACCGAGAAGTTTCTGGTATTCGTCGCTCAAGAGTGTACTTTGGAGATTCAAGAAACATTGCAGAAGGCTCTCCAGCAGCAATCCCAGGAGTTTTTGCTTGGATAAATCAAGAACACGATACTTCAGTCACTCAAGGGTTGGCTGGTGCAGCCCAAGATTGTTATTTCATCACTAAATTCTTCACTGAATCAAAGGGTTCTTCATTTGTAAAAAGGTTCGTTAAATATTTTATAGACTTAAAAGCTACCGAAGACCAAACTATTGCTGTTTGTTACCGGTATGACCCATTTGAAGAGTTCACTTGTTTTAACATAATGACTGAGGCTGCTGAACTTGACTGGCAATATGACAACGGGGAAACAGGCAGTTGGTCTGAAGGGTACGGCTGGTCAGCGTCAGCTACTGATAGAAGTTTCAAAGACCTTGAGAACACAGGTACGGAACCAAGAGGTATACAGTTCAAAGTCTCATGGTCAAACGTAAACGACGTGGAGATTCTCTCGCAAGCATACAAATTCTTAACTAGCCCTAACTTCAGGTAATATGTCAACATCAGTATCACTGTCTTTTCCAGACAGCACCTACACATCAGGAAACAAACCCTCTACTACAACCGCGAAGAGTGACTTCTCTGCTCTTGAAACCGCGATAAATACCCATAACGCGGCTACTACAGGTGAGCACGGAGTCTCAGGGACTTTTGTAGGTACTTCTGATTCCCAAACACTTACAAACAAGATTCTCACTACCCCTACACTCACCTCACCAGTTATTAACACGGGTATATCAGGGACTGCCTTCTTAGACGAAGACAACATGGCATCCGACTCCGCTACTAAGGTAGCTAGTCAGCAATCCATTAAGGCTTATGTAGACGCGGCTATAACGGCTACAAAGTTAGCTCTTTACCCAATAGGGTGCATATACATAAACATCACTGGAACAAATCCAAACACAGAACTTGGTTTTGGGACTTGGACTGCTTTTGGTGCTGGAAAGACTTTAATCGGATATAACTCTGGCGACACTGACTTTGACACAGCAGAAGAGACAGGTGGTGCAAAGACAAATACCGCCACTGGGACTACTGGGACACCGAGCGCCACTACTCCTGATTTGAACCAAGGAGATGAAAATGCTGCACGAGTAACTAACACCCACACCCACACGTTTACTTCTAGTGCTTTTAGTATCGTTCAACCTTACATAGTTGTTCATCTCTGGAAAAGAACAGCCTAGTATGAACCAGCTTTTTCAAGGGAGACAACTGAACAGAAGCAGGGAAATACTAGAGCTTTTCATGGCTCCTCGGTATACCTCTACAGAAAGAGATGCATTAAAGAATCCTAAAGAAGCAATGATTATCTACAACACTACAACTGATAAAATAAACTTTTACGATGGCTCTACTTGGAGAGTCGTAACAAGCACCTAAAACTATGGCTGTAACAGATACACAATCACAAGCTAACATACAATCCCTCGTTACACAGGGCTATAGTCCTACACAGATCAACCAGTATGTAGGTTCTTCTGGTGCTCAATTTGGAGCTAAACTAAACCCCAATGAAGTGGGAAAGCTTCAAGGCATCCTTGGGCCTACTACAGGGCAACAGGTTCAATCTGGAATAAGCTCATTAGCCTCAAATCAGTATCAATTCGACCCAAATCAGTATCTCCCTGGTATTCAAGGCCAAGCAGATAGCATTTATAGCCCTCAACAAGCCCAATTGGAGGCTATTCGACAACTACAGAGTGCTTCCTACCAAGATACTAAGATACAGACTGAAAAAGACTTTGCGAAAAGACTTCAGCAAGAAACTGAGGCTATTAACCGAAGAGGCTCTTACTTCTCAGGCGGTGCTATACAAAACGAACAAGACATTAGAGGCCAACAACAGTCTGCTCTCACACAGTTAGGGCTACAAAGCCAAGCTGCTGATTTCGGAAATTATGCCCAACAAGCTCAGTTAGCTGCTGAAAAGACACAGTTTATCCAAGACAAACTCTATAATGCTGAGAGTTCAGCCTACGCCCGTTGGACTGACCAAAGAAACTTCTCACTTTCTGCTCTCACAACTCAGTATCAGGTGTATTCAAACGAGAGAGATTTTGCTCGTAATGTCTTTGAGTCAGATAGAAGCTACCAACTACAACAAGACCAGCTCGATATACAACAAAGTCAATTTGAGAAGCAGTACAACCTATCAAAAGGACAGTTCGATATGGCAAAGAAGGAATTTAATGTAGACTTGAAACTAAAGAATCTTTCTTACGAAGTAGCTATGGAAAACTTCAAGAAGAAGTATGCAGTCTCTAACAATGGACTCTTCGGCGTAGATCAGAATGGTAACGACATTGAGCAGTCTATATTCGACTCATGGACTCCTTCTGGTGGGTACACAGGTGCAACAGGTAGTACGGGTAATAATTTAAGTTTTGGATTCTAAATATATGGATTACTCATACACTCCGAATAACGAACAGTATAAATTCCGCCAAAAGGTTGAGGAACTGCTAAAGAAACGTAAAGACCCTGCGTACGTTCAGTATGCCTTGACTCAAGTGGGTTATGACGAACAGACAGTCAATGCTGAACTCTCAAGAATGGCTGGTATTCAATATCAAGACCCTAACCAGGTTCAAGTTGATGGTAGACAGTTTCAAGTTAATACAATCGCAGACCAGAAGGCTTATTCTGACTTACAGGGGGCTGAAGCCTTAAAGAAAGTCCAAGAAACTAACCTTAAAACTGACCTCGAAAAGAAGATTTCAGGTTTAGATGCTCTCACAAAAGACACTGCTGGCATAGGCGCTGCTGTAGGTCCGAACCCACTAGCTAGACCAGTGACACCTTTTTCAGGAGATAAACAAAGATTCATTGGTTCTGTCGAGGAGCTTATTTCTACCGACACTCTCCAGACTCTTATAAACGCAAAAGCTGAAGGAGCTACTTTCGGAGCTTTAAGCGAGGGCGAATTGAGACTCTTACAAGCCTCTGCTTCTAAAATCGGTAAATGGGCAAAGAGGGATAGCGAAGGTAATGTGGTTGGATATAATGTAAATGAGCAAGATTTCCTAAAAGAGCTTAATACCCTCAAAGAAGGTGCTGCTAAGGCTCTTGAAAGTGTTAATAAGGTTGGTGAAACAGCTCAGACCTCACCAGGAGCGACACAATCGCCTGTAACGCTCAATTCACCAGAAGAAGCAGCTAAGTGGCTCCAAGCTAACCCAAACGACCCTAGAGCCTCTCAGGTGCAAGATAAACTCAATAGTATTGGGTACGATTCAGCCAGTCAGTCTTCAAAGGCTCCTGGAGTGGCTACTAATCAAGTAACTCCACAAGTTCAAACAGACACAGCACAACCAATAGATCAGAATCCTAAAAGTCAGGATAGTGGTTTTCTAAATGCAGCTGCTGAGTTTACAGGTGTAAAGAAATTTGGCCAAGGTATAGGGACAGCTCTATTTCTGAAGACCCAAGAAGGCCAAGACTTGCAGAAGAAAGTCGAGCAAGGGGATAAAGTAGCTATTGAGACACTACAAGGAATATTAAATGAAGCTCCAAATGCTAAAGAGCTTATTGGAAGCGCAGCTCTAACAGCTCTAAACTTAGTAAGTGGTGGAGCGGCAGGTAAAGGAGTAGGATTAGCTGGGAAAACTGCTGTAGGAGCTACTGTAGGGGCTGGATATGGACTAGCAGGTGGCCTAGAACAAAACAAAGATGCATCTGGAATAGCCAAAAGTACAGCTACTGGAGCTGCTATAGGTGGAGCATTAAGTGCTGCATCTGTTGGAGTAGGGAAAGCTACTGATTATATCAAAAGTAAAAACTACCAAAGCCTACCAGAGAAGGCCAAGAAAGCTGTTGGTCAGATTATTCAAGGAAAGACTAAGGATGTGAAACCAGCTCTAAGAGTTTTGAATCAAATTGACCCTACTAATATATCGACATACAAAGACCTTTCATCTCACCTTGATGAAAATGTCAAACTCCTTGGAAGTACAATGGATAGTGTTCTTTCAAAAGACACAACGGCTAGAAAACTTTCACAACTCCAGAAAGTTTCTACTGTAGGCGGAAAACAAGTGAAATCTAACTACGTCAAAGAAGCTCTGAATGGACTAGATGAGCTGTATTCTAGCTCTAGTGATCCAGAGAACGCCCAGAGAATCAAGAACCTCATAGAGAAGTCGAATAAGAGCGGTATAACTGTCAAAGAAATAAACGATATAGCTAAAGAGTACGGTGGAGTGTTCGGAGATAAGGCATTTAGTAAGTCTACGGGCGATGCTCTCACTAGCGTTAACGCAACTGCTTACGAAAATGTAAGAAAGGGTGTAAAGAGTACACTGAGAGGGCTACTACCTGACAATCAGGCAAAGCTTATAGATTCAAATCTATCTGACCATATTCAAACTAAGAAGTTGGTTGATAAGATGGTAGAAAAAGCAAATACGCTTAGTCAGAAAGTTGATGAAAGAGGACTAATAGAAAAAGTAGGTAGAATAACTGGCAAAACAGTTGATCTAGCAAGCGGTGGATTCTTAAAGGGTACAGTAGGTGCTCTTATCCCTAGCAATGCTGGTAACAAATCTCTTAATTCTCTAGGGCTAGAAGGAAATCTTGCTAAAAACCTCAAGCTGATAGATAAGGCAGATACGCTTATAGACAACTCAAAGTTCAATGTCTACTTAGAGAAGTTCCTGGCAAGAAAAAAGACTGGGCTTACATTGCCAGTCTTGTTGAATGCGGTGAGAGAGTTCAGCGATTAAGAGAAGTATTCTTTGTAGATAACGTAGGCGATTGCAAACGGGATTGATATAATACCTACAAAGATAACAAACGTAAAGTAGTAGAGTATAAATTGCATCATAGTATTTTGTCAGTAATGACTAGAATATAGCACCAACCACTAACACAAAGCAAATGATAATTGGACAAACACTCTACTCTGAAGAATACGGAAAGCTCACAGTAGCTAAAAAGGCTTATTCTGCGGTTAAAAACGCTGTTGTTTGGTATGGAGTAGATGAGAAAGGTAGAGAGCATGTCCTCGATGGCACTGAAACAGAAAATGCTCCTGCTAAAGAAGCGAAAGTATCTGACATGGATAAAATCGTCAAAGCTATTCGAGTTAAAAAAGGAGAAAAAGGTGATAAAGGAGATAAAGGTGATATTGGTTTTCGTGGTGAAAAAGGAGAAAAAGGAGATAAGGGTGACAAAGGCGATAAGGGAGAACCTGGTAATGACGGAGAGGATGGTAAAGATGGGAAAGATGGGAAACAGGGTATACAAGGAGTTAAAGGAGAAGCTGGGAAGGATGGAAAAGATGGCAAAAATGGAAAAAAAGGTGATAAAGGAGAACCTGGTCTTAATGGACTCAGCGGTGGCGGTGGTATACATGAAATAAAACACGCTACTGACGTAGATTATTCTCCAAGAACAGCTACTAACGGCCAGGCTTTAGTCTGGAACTCTGAAACTAAAAAATGGGAGCCTGGAACTGTTGCTGGGGGATCTGGCTCAGGTATTGTAGAGACAATTGTAGCTGGAAACAACATAGACGTAGACGCTACTGACCCTGCTAATCCTATTGTTTCAGTTGAGACTCTTACTCTTGCAGATATTTCAGATGTAACCGCCTCTGTGACTGAGCTTAACTATGTTGATGGAGTCACCAGTGCAATTCAAACACAGATAGACGGAAAACAGCCTTTAGATTCTGACCTTACCGCTATAGCTGGTCTCTCCCCATCAAATGATGATATTCTTCAAAGAAAAGCAGGAGCCTGGACTAATCGCACAATGGCTCAGGTAAAAACCGACCTTGTTCTCGTTAAGGGAGATGTTGGCCTCGGAAACGTAGATAATACCTCTGATGTAAATAAACCTGTTTCTACTGCTCAGCAGACTGCTTTAGACGCTAAACTTGATGATTCTCAGCTTGATACTGATGTCACTCTAGCCGCCAACTCTGACGCTAAAATTGCCACTCAAAAGGCTACCAAGTCTTATGTAGACGCTGTTGCTCAAGGACTTTCTGTTAAAGGTTCGGTTCTTCTAGCTACCGCTGCTGCTCTTCCAGCCAACACTTACCTTGCTGGGGTAATAACTATCACCGCTACAGGGACACTGACTGTAGATGGAACTGTAACAGCCTTAAACGACCGTATTTTAGTAAAAGACGAAGTAGCTCAGTTAGGGAATGGTATTTATAAAGTGACTACCGCGGGAGCTATCGGAGTAGCTGCCGTTTTGACCCGTTCAACAGACATGGACATCGCTGCTGAGTTTCCTGGGGCTTTTTGTTTCGTGGAATCAGGCACGGTCAATACCGCTGCTGGTTTTGTTTGTACTAATTCCACTCCCCCAACTGTTGGAACGACGGCTATCACCTTTACCCAATTTTCAGGAGCAGGAGAAATAACCGCTGGTGCTGCACTAACAAAGACTGCGAACACCCTGGATGTAGCGGTAGACAACTCTTCTATCGAAGTCTCTGGTGACGCTCTCAGAGTAAAGGCTTCTGGTGTGACCAACACCATGCTGGCCGGTTCTATTGCTGCTTCTAAACTGGTGGGAAGCGATATTGCTACCGTAGGAACCATCACTTCTGGAACATGGAACGG
>OFRG01000497.1_pt1 | contig 14990 bp, 13 predicted proteins | sample 1543071 | NCBI WGS metagenome assembly OFRG01 (sample SAMN07774222, study PRJEB24372) | wastewater metagenome | isolation source: WWTP Verbania (Effluent) | place: Italy: Verbania | collected 2015-12
TTCATGAGTGGGTGCGAATGCTCGCATCCTACTATGAGCGTCTAGAAGTAATCTGTCTTAAGGAAGGAGTACACGATCTTCCGCAGAATGTGCGCATACATTCGCTCGGTAAGGAGAAAGGGAGAGTGTCTCCTCTTGTGTACATTATTCGTTTTAAACTTCTCGCATGGAAGCTGCGTCATGAATATGACGCTGTCTTCGTTCACATGAACCAGGAATACATCTTGATTGCTGGCCCGTTATGGAAGTTGCTTGGTAAGCGGGTTTATATGTGGCGCAACCACTACGTGGGCTCGTGGGTTACGGATATTGCTTCGCTGTTTTGTACAAAAGTATTTTGCACCTCCAAGCATTCGTACACTGCAAAGTACAAGAAAACAATACTTATGCCAGTCGGAGTAGACCTCTCATGTTTTAATGAAACAAGCTTAGCAGAGCGTGCACCCGGCTCAATACTATTCTTAGCCCGTCTCGCTCCCTCGAAACGTCCCGATATGTTTGTCGAGGCACTCGGGCTCTTGCATCAGGAAGGTGTTTCCTTCACGTCATCCATAGTGGGAAGTCCGCTACCAGTTGATGAAGAGTACTACGCCTCACTGGTACGTCGCGTGGAGGAGCTAGGGCTTTCTTCACAGGTTACATTTTCTCCAGGCGTGCCTCACAACGAAACTCCCTCCCTGTACGCAAGCCATGATATTTTTGTTAACTGCTCTCGCTCAGGCATGTTTGATAAAACTCTATTTGAAGCAGCTGCTACAGACTGTCTGGTCTTGGCCGTGAGCGAAGATTTGTCGACCATGACTAATGGAGAGTCCGCATTTACTGATGCTTCCTCGCTAGCAATAAAGTTGCGGGATATATTGGAAACCCCATCGGGAGCTAGGGAAGGGGAGCGGGCACGCTTGAAAGAAATTGCGGAGCAGGAGTCTTTGACAATGCTCGCCCGTAAACTCCAAGCAGCTATACTGTAGTCACTATATATTTCCTATGACTTTACTTCGCAAAGCAGAACATCAGGCACTCTCGCGCATCTCTCTTTCAGGAGACGTTCTTGATCTGGGAGGGGAGAAACGCTCAAAGTATGCGCTCCAAATTGCTACTGAAGCTCGAGTAACTACCGTTAATATTTCTCCCGAACTAGGCGCTGATATCGTAGCGAATCTCGAGGAGTCCTTACCGATTCCGGATAATTCATATGATCACGCATTACTTATGAACGTGTTGGAGCACGTGTTTGAGTATCGACTACTTCTTGGCGAATGCGCAAGAGTAGTAAGGCCCGGTGGGTCGATTGTTATTGTTGTTCCGTATCTTTTCCCGTATCATGCGTCTCCCTCAGACTTCCATAGGTACAGTAAGGAAGCATTGGTACGTGCACTTACTAGTGCTGGGTTTAGTGATATAGAAGTGTCTCCGCTTGGGTCGGGGGTATTTAGCGCACAATGGCTTTTTTTGGAAAGACTTCTCCCTGGAAGAATTCAAGATTTACTGGCGCCCATTACTCACTCCATCGTGCAGGGTGCCGACGTACTGTTCACTGCTTTGGCGCGTCGCCTTAGAAAGAAGTATGATCCAGCTGACTACGCACTTGGGTTTTGTGCGACCGCAAAACTATGAATCCTGTTCGTTTGTATGTAGGTGAGCACTATCGTGAACCAAGTCTTTATACGCACGTCGATATCCTTTTTCCGTTTTGGGGAGTAGCAGCAAAGGACTCCATGCCATTTGTGAAAGCGGCCGTGGAACAGTATCAATATTCGAAAGAGGATTTTGAACTCGTATCACGTATTGAGGATGCTGATTACGTGCTCGTGCCTTATCACTACGATCGCTTGAAGGTCGCAAATCCTGAACGTCTCGCGATGATAATCCGTGAGGCACAACAGGCACACAAGCCGCTTCTTATCGATGGGGCGGGGGATATAGAACATCCCATAGATCTTCCAAATTGCGTGGTGCTTCGCGTGAGTCAATACAGCTACTCTAAGCGGGAAAATGAAATCACTGTTCCATTTCCAACAGAAGATTTACTTCTACAGTATCGAAACGGAGTATTGGTGCCTCGCAAGAAACCTGAAGTACCGTCTGTTGGTTTTACGGGATGGGCAGGTCAATCCAGAATAGGAACTTTAAAAACTTGGATCAAGGAGTTGCCGGTGACGGTGAGCGCGCTCGTGGATCCGAAGAGAGGTGCAGAGCATAAGGGAATATTGTTCCGAGCTCGTGCCCTTAGATCTCTTGCGACTTCCTCAAAGGTTCATGCAAACATTACAAATCGTAATTCCTACTCTGGTCACGTCAAAACTATGGAAGGTGATGTCGTCGACTTACGAAAACAATTTGTTGATGCACTTGATGGGTCTGACTATGCGCTGTGCGTGCGAGGAGACGCGAATGCATCGGTGCGTTTCTATGAAGCATTGTCGCTTGGACGCATCCCTGTCTTTCTTGATACTGCGTGCGTACTGCCATGTGAAGACAAAATCGATTACCGTGCTTTCTGTGTGTATGTAGACTGGAAAGATGTCGATAGTATCGCAGATGTTCTCGCCAGATTCCACGCACATGTGTCAACTGAAAAATTTGAAGACATGCAGCGGCGAGCACGAGATGCGTATGAACGGTACCTTCGCATCGATTCATTTTCGCACGTGTTTGCAGATACTCTTCGAGCCCACTTAGTTACATAACGTAAAGTCTCATGTCTACATTCAATGCTCTATACGCTCGTCATTACGACCTTATGTACGCAGGCAAAACCTATGCGGAAGAGGCAGCCTACGCACTCCGTGCATTGCATGAATCTGGAATTACTACTGGCAGACTATTCTCTGTAGGGGCTGGAACACTAAATTACGAGCTTCTGCTTGCTCAAGAAGGCTTCGATATTACTGGCATAGACCTTTCGCCATCAATGGTTGAGTTGGGTCAACAGAAACTCTCTGAAGCGGGAATAACCTCCGTCCATTTGGCAGTAGGGGACATGCGCTCTATTGAGGAGCCTGCTGAAAAATTTGATGCAGCTGTTGTTCTTTTCAATGTAATCAGTTATTGCTCCACAAAGGAGGAGCTGGTTCAGGTTTTTTTTGGTCTCGCGCAGAGTGTGCGTGCAGGCGGCATTGTTGTTCTAGATTGCTGGAATGGGGATGCTGTACGCAATTCACCTCCTGAGAGCAGATGGAAGAAATTCTCAAAGGATACTATCGATCTCTATCGACTCACCGAAGTTGTTGCTCAAGACGGGCCCGCAGTCTCTCTTTCCATTGAATTACTCGAAATTTCGGATGGGGTGCTCACCGACCGTTCGACCGAAGTTCATGCAGTTCGTGGTTGGGATAGGACCGAATTACATGAGCTGGCCGCAGAAGCTGGCTTAGAATTACTTCATGAGAGCCTCTTTCCAGAGTGGGAAACCCCGGTCGATACGACCCGTTGGGCCCTTGGTGCGGTATGGCAAAAAAAGAGCTAAAATCAGTACATGAGTATGGAAATGAAGGATACACAACGAGAAGCTGTCGAAAGCCTCTGTAAAAGAGCAGAGACCTGTCGTATGTGTAAGAGTCAAACACTTATCGAGTATCTCGACCTAGGTCAGACACCACCAGCTGATCAATTCCGTACAGAGGAAGAACGAGACGTTCCTGAAATAGCCTATCCGCTCAAGGTGGCCGTCTGTGATTCGTGTGGACTATCTCAACTTACGCACATCGTGGATCCGCGCGTCCTGTATCAATTTGATTACCCGTACGAGTCGTCCACGACCGCAACAGGAAAGAAGCATTGGGATAGTTTTGCTCAAGCGGTATGCGCGCGACTCAACCTTCCTGAGAAGTCTCTTGTCGTTGATGTGGGAAGTAACGTAGGCACACTGCTTTCATCGTTTCGCGACCGCGGTATGAGTGTCGCAGGTGTTGATCCAGCTCCAAATATAGTTGAAATTGCGAACGAGGAAGGAGTGCCAACCATCTGTGCCTTTTACTCAGTGGATGCTGCTAAGGAGGTCGCGCAAAAGCACGGTACTGCGAAAGCAATTGTAGGTACAAACGTATTTGCACACATCGACGACATAGACGAAGTCTTTGCTGCTAACGCAGCTCTACTTGATACCGATGGGGTATTCATATTTGAATCACCGTATTTTGGCAATCTTCTTCGCGAGTTGCAGTACGACACGGTATATCATGAACATCTTTCGTATCTGTCACTCAAGCCAGTTACGCTTCTCGCTGAGAGGTTTGGGAAGGAAGTCTTTGCGGTAGAGGAATCTGCTATACATGGTGGTGCGTTCCGAGTATATATCGGCACAAAGGGTGTGCGTCCAATTGACGAAAGTGTTACCAAAATGCTTGCTGAAGAGGAGCGTTCAGGTATGCATGCACTCAACACACTTACTGAATTTGCGGAGCGCGTAGCGCAGAATCGTCATGACCTCATGTCACTCATAGAACGGCTCACCACTGAGGGGAAAAAGATTGCAGTTGTTTCTACTCCTGCAAAAGGTATGACGCTATTAAACTACTGTGGCATTACAAATCGTCATGTCGCTTTTGCAACTGAAAAGGCTCGACTTAAGATTGGTAGGTTTACGCCGGGCTCTCGTATTCCTATAAAATCAGATGAAGCTTTATTGTCTGAAGGAGCTGATTACGCACTGCTTCTCGCGTGGAATTTCGCTCCTGAAATTATGAAGAATAATCAAACGTTCGTGGAGCAGGGAGGTAAATTTATTATTCCTATCCCGACTCCTCGCATTGTTCCTGAGGCGTAATCAACTATATATGGAAATTCACAGCACAAAAATAAACTTCGAAGACGCTCGTGGGCAAATACGTGACATTCTTACTCATGAGCAAATTGACGCGGTAACGCTTATTACTTATGCCGCAGGGGCCGTGCGAGCAAATCACTACCACGAACACAGTATTCAGTGGGACTACGTAATCTCAGGAAAGCTTGAATGCTACACTCGTGATGGTTTTGATGGAGAGTTACGCACACAAGTAATTTCTGCTGGTGATGTCGTTAAGCATCCAATCGGAGAGCATCATGCTCTCAAAGCGCTAGAAGACTCAGTTACGCTATCGCTCACAAAGGGGCCGCGTAATGGGGAAGATTATGAAAAGGACGTGATTCGCCTCGAGCAGCCGCTCGTTTCCTAATATGCATGTACCTGTTGGTAAACCACTTTTCGGTGCAATTGAGAAAGAGTACGTAAACGACGCCCTCGATCGTACTGAGATATCGGGATTTAGTGGCGGGTACACAACAAAGTTTGAAACAGCGTTTGCGGATTTTTGTGGTGTGAAGGAAGCGGTTACGGTAAGTAACGGCACAACCGCGCTTCACCTTGCGCTCGTAGCGCTTGGTATTAAGGCTGGAGACGAGGTGTTGGTATCTACATTTACCAACATGGCTACTTTTTTTTCTGTGCTGTATCAGGGGGCAATACCGGTGCCAATAGACTCAGAGCCAGACACACTCAATATGGATCCTTCGCTCCTTGAGGCAATGATTACGTCACGGACGAAAGCTATTATTGTGGTTCACATCTACGGACACCCAGCAGACATGGATCCAATACTTGCAGTAGCTAAGAAGCATAACTTGTATGTGGTAGAGGATGCCGCCGAGGCACACGGAGCTGAATATAAAGGACGCAGAACCGGCTCACTTGGCGACGTTGGTTGCTTTAGTTTGTATGCAAATAAAATCATTACCACCGGAGAGGGTGGAATGATTACTACAAATAACAAGGAGCTTGCTGATAAGGCTCGTTCGCTTAAGTCGCTCGCATTTGGCACCGCAAATAAATTCATGCATGCCGACACCGGTTTCAATTACCGTATGACCAACATGCAGGCTGCTTTCGGTGCAGCCCAGATGACACATGCTGACGACATAATCAATCGAAAGCGAATCATGGCAGCGTACTACCTAAAGCATCTGGCGAACATTCCAGGGCTCCGTCTCCCGGTAGAAAAAGAGTACGCAAAAAATGTGTACTGGATGTTTAACATCTTGCTTGAAGGTTCTCTTTTGGGAAAGAGAGCTGCCTTCATGAAAGAGCTTGCTGATCGCGGAGTAGAGAGTCGAGAAGACTTTATTCCATTCAATGATCAAGAGATCTATATACAACAGGGTTTCACCAAGTCTGAGGATTGTCCCGTGGCGTCACGTGCAGGTCGCGAAGGATTCTATATTCCAAGTGGCACTGACATCACCGAGGAAGAACAAGAGTACGTCGTTGCCCAAATAAAGCAAGTGGCCGAAGCGTTATCGGTGTAAGTACGAGTGCCATGCGACTTCTAATGACAGGTAATGTTGGTGAGAGTCTTCCTCCACCGTACGCTGGTATTCCAAAACGCGCGCTGCTTATTGCGGGTTCTATGCGTGAAGCCGGGCATCAAGTAGGTCTTGCCTTTGTGTATCGACATGAGCACGAAGATGATCTGGGGGCAGGAGGTACGTATTTTTTTGACTACGATCACGCGCCGACAAAACTTACAAAAGTAGGTTTTATTCTTACACACGCACTGCGCAATCCGTATCTGTATGGTTGTCTGGTGTGGGCGTACGTGTGCGCACACCGATTCCTATCAAGGGAAGCATTGGTGAATGCCGCACACGGAGTTCTCTTGGATTCAATAGTGGCATCATTTAAACCGGATCTTATTTTGTCAGAGGCGGCAATCATTCGTACGTTCATGGCGGCGCAAATCGCCGTACGAAGAAACATACCTATTGTATTCGATACATACGCTGAAGTTCATGACAGAAGCATCCTCAAGCTGCGTGGTGGGGAAGCGCATCGAACAGCCTATTGGAAAGAGTTACTCACCATTCCTGAGCTAGTTATTGCTCCGAGTTATTACTGCGGAAAGGGTCCTGCCGAATTCGTATCTCCAGAAAAAGTGAAGGTTATATATGCAGGTATCGAGTTTGAAAAATATAGAGACTGCCCACTAACAAAAGAAGAAGCGCGCACGCGCCTTGGGCTACCCCTTGATGCGTTCCTTGTCGTGGCTGTTGGCTCACTGTCTCCACGTAAAGGACATGATCACATGATTGAAGCCATCTCGATGATGGATGCATCGTTGAATGCTCAAGCGGTAATTTGTGGTCCAGGTGACGCTACGTGGCTTCGAGAACTTACTAAGGAGTACGGGATAGCTAATCGCTCTCACTTCTTTACTGGTCTATCTGAGGAAGATCTTATTGCTCTATATCGTGCCGTTGATGTGTATTGTGATGCTTCAAACACGCCTCGCGCATGTCTCGGCATGTCAGTGACTGAGGCAATGGCAATAGGGAAGCCAATCGTTGCGTACGATACCGCAGGCCTTCCTGAGATTGTGCATGATAATAAAAACGGCTATCTAGTACCGCTCGATGACATCGTTGCGCTGTCACAGGCACTTACGTGTGTCGCTAAGCTTTCTGAAGCGGAATACACCCGACTTTCTGAAGAGAGTGTCAGGCTTGCGGGAGAGCTCGTAGAGCTTGGCGCGTGCACCCGCCAAATGATGAGCGCACTCGAAGAGGTGTACCAGAAGGCGCAAAGGAAGTAATATTCATCTATTCATATGGCAAAACGCGCACTCATCACAGGAATTACAGGACAGGATGGAGCTTACCTAGCTAAATTCCTTGTTAGCAAGGGATATAAGGTGTTTGGAGGGTACCGCCGTTCTTCAACACGCAATTTTTGGCGCTTGCATTATCTCGATGTAAAGAAAGATATCGAACTCGTGCCAATGGACCTCATTGATCAGACGTCGATAATGGCAGCCCTCAGGACCTCTAGACCAGACGAGGTCTACAACTTGGCAGCCCAGAGCTTCGTGGGTGTTTCCTTTGACGAGGCTATTGCAACCGGTGAGGTGGGGGGTCTCGGAGTTACACGCATGCTTGATTCTATTCGATTCACTGATCCAACAATTAAGTTCTATCAAGCTTCAACTTCGGAAATGTATGGTTCGACCCTGCCGCCCCAGAATGAGGAAAGCAAATTTGCTCCTATGAGCCCGTATGCAGCAGCAAAACTTTATGGGCACTGGGTTACTCAGAATTACCGCACGGGTTACGATATGTTCGCGAGTTCAGGAATCCTTTTTAATCACGAATCACCAATTCGCGGCATTGAGTTTGTAACCAAGAAAATTACCGATGGAGTAGCTCGCATCAAGATGGGCTACGTGAACGAGATGAATCTCGGTAACTTAGATGCAAAAAGAGATTGGGGTTTTGCAGGCGACTATGTAGAAGCGATGTGGGCAATTCTTCAGCAAAAGGAGGCTGATGATTTTGTCATTGCTACAGGAGAAGCGCACTCGGTTAGGGAGTTCTGTGAAGTGGCATTTTCGCACGTCGGTCTTGATTACAGAGACTATGTAAGAACAAAGAAGGAATTCATGCGTCCACTCGATGTGCCGCATCTTCTCGGGGACCCAACAAAGGCAAAAGAAAAACTTGGCTGGAAGCCACAGGTTGGTTTCGAAGAATTAGTAAAAATGATGGTCGATGCAGATATGGAAAAGTATCAGAATCCAACCAAGCACTCAGAGCAATTCCTCAAGCATATTTAATGGTGAAAGGCGGGGAACTAATTCCCCGCCTTCTGAGTTCAGATTACATGACCTGCAATTCCGAATTCCTTATAAGGAGCTTCCGCAAGGAGAATGAACTCCCTCATGCGCGCAGCGAGCACTACACCCATCCGCTTTGCTTCAGGTAGCTGCAGCCATCCTGGCTCTCCCCACTCAACAAACCCCCACAGGTTCTCAATGATACTGGTGGGTGAGTGATATGTTGAATTTGGATTACGCATGCTGACAAACTCAGTCTCAATAACCGGCACGTCTGGATAGAACTGGCCCGCACGTGCAATTGCGAGCAACTGCATGTTTGCTAGTTTGTCTGCGTCCATGAGTGTGATCAAGGTAAGAGACCGCACGCCCGCAGCATCCTTATGTTCTCCGTGTCGAACTACCGCGTCACGAATTTCGTCCGACTCGGATGGCGTAAACTGGTTCGGAACAAGCTGAGTCAGACACTCGTCGAGTATTGACTCAAATTCGTCACCCGCCACTCTATCAAGTGAGTGAAGGATACCGGCGACGAAGGCCTTTTCTGCAGTGCGTGGGTCTGGAGCGATACGCGTGGCAATCATTGCTACCAAAGCATCATGCTCCGCGCTGTGTCCACGATGTGTGTTCCTGGACTTGATACGGACGTGATTCACCTTTGTGAAGAGGTCATCAAAGCGAGCTCGAAGTTCCAGAAATGTAATATCCATGGGGTATCCCGTTAAATTAAAGTACGGCTATCAATACCGTAAAATAGGTACACCATATTGTCAAATAATCGCCTCGCTAACAATTTGCGGTTACACTTACAGCATGAAGATTGCATACATGTCCTCAGCCCGAATACCTGACGAATGGGGACATTTCATTCAAATAATGAAAATGTGTGAAGCGTTCGCAAAAGCGGGTCATGAGGTTACTTTGTTAGTCCCAAGGCGTGCCAAAACCCCAAAAGTAGATCCGTTTATTTACGTAGGTGCAGATCCAGTATTTAAGATTATAAGAGTGCCGTGTATAGATATTGCGGCAGGAAGTAAATCATCTCTTACATATTGGCTCCGAACATTATCATTCTTGATGACCTCGAGGATGTATTTGGCACTACACAGACATGACCTGGTCTATACGCGTGAACTGCCAGGCACGTTCCTACTCAAAGATTTTGTCTACGAAGTGCACGATATTACGCCGCGCATGCGAGCGCGAGGTGCAGGACTACTCAAGCACGCACGAGCATTCGTAGTGCTTACCTCATATATACGAGAAGAACTTATCGCAGCAGGTTTTCCGGACAGGAAGATATTTGTGTCACCTGACGCGGTCGATTTGCGCGACTTTGCTCATCCAGAACCAAAAGAAGTCGCACGTGGGCGTCTTGGACTTCCAAAGGATAAAGTCCTTGCTTTATATATCGGGCGAACTGATGCTTGGAAGGGGATGAGGGCTCTGTACGGGGCAGCGAAACTGCTTCCGTCGCATGTGCAGATTGTGGTTATCGGTGCGGAGGCAGGAGAGATTGAGGGTCTCCGTAGAGAGAATCCAAACGTTATTTTCCTGAGTTATCGTCCGTACAAAGAACTCGCAAATAATCAAGCTGCAGCAGACATTCTTCTGCTTCCAAATACCGCAAAAAACGCCTTATCTGCAAAGTACACATCTCCGCTTAAACTTTTTACATATCTTGCTTCAGGTAAGCCAATTGTCGCTTCAGACATACCATCAATACGAGAAATTCTCGATGAACGCACAGCAGTGCTCGTGGAGCCCGATAATGCGGAAGCCTTATCACAAGGCATTCGGCAAATCGCTGAAGACAGATCGTTACAAACGAAGATTGGAGAGTGTGCAAAGGAACTCGCGCGCAAGTTTACGTGGGAGAATCGCGCACGCACTATTCTTGGTTTTATTGGAAAGTCAGAATAAACATGAACAAAATCACTCGACCGCAAATACGAGCATTTCTGGCAAAGTACGCCACTACGGAGATGGTGCTCGATGTGGGTTCAGGAGGAGTTGATCAGGACACAATTTTTCCAAATCGAACCACAATTGATATTGACCCGGCACGAAACCCTCAGATAGTGGGGGATGCTCAAGCTATGCCATTTAAGGACGAGAGTTACGACACTATTCTCTGTACTGAAGTATTGGAGCATATTCCGAATCCACAAAAGGCGATCGACGAAATGTATCGTGTACTCCGTCCCGGGGGAACGCTCATTCTCACCACACGCTTCCTGTTTCCTGTGCATGATGCGCCAGGAGATTACTGGCGCTTTACCCCATATGGATTACGATCTCTATTTACCCGTTGGGAAATCTTAGAGGAAGAGGTTGAAACAGACGCATTCCTCACCATAGCGGTTCTATTACAACGCATCATGTTTCAGACAGATTTGCGTGGAGGGAAAATAACAAAAGGAATATTGCTACTTGTTACATATGCGTTCACAAAGCTTGATTGGCTGCTTGTACGGCGGTACGGCGATATTGGGCGAACAGACACTGTCCCGGTGCTTATGAGTTCGGGGGTATATATTGCCTGCAGAAAACAGGGGTAATTTACTGTTTGCGAACTACCGCCAAGACGCGTATAGCGTTAGTGGGGGTGCCAAAAAGACTGGTACGAATGTACCAATGATACAAGAAATCTTTCGCAGGTTGCCAATTGAGGATAAAGAAACGGTTAGCAAGCAACCGCTGAACAATTTTGGCCACTAGCGTTTGTCCGTTGAGGTGCACAATACGTTCAACGATAAAGTTTTTCTCGAGCGCTTCTCTGAATGTGTTCTCAGTAAAGTGTCTATAGTGTTTAGGGTTCAGGGGAATATTTGTAGTGGGTACAGAAATAATCCCAATACCATTTGCCTTTACTGATTCCGCACATGTTGCCAGGAAGGCGTCGGCGTCATCAGGGTGAATGTGTTCAAACACTTCAATTGCAGTAAAAATGTCGAATTTCTCTTCGGGTGGATTCTTAGAAAATGATACTGCCAATGGTGAAAAGGCTCGCGCGAAGGAAAGAGCTTTGTCTGAAAAGTCAGTGCCGTGGAGCTTGGCATGACTTGTGGAAGCGAGTTCAGCTAAAAGGCGACCGTCTCCACAACCAATATCTATTAGGGAATCGAATGAACGAGAAGAAAGTTCAGAAAGAATATACGCAAGATAGGCTGCGTACTCATACCCCCACCAGAGAGACCGTGTTTGGGAAAAGGGCTATATCTGGGGAATATGATGGTAAGGAAAGGTGTATTCTTCCTCCTGAATTAATTGAGTGTCATCCATACCTACAAGGATATCATCGTACGGCATTTCCTCGCTACGAGGCCTGGTCAGGAGTGGCGAAGTGCATATGTCTTAACTAAAATAAGACTCAGAGCCATGGTGGCAAAACGAGTAAGTACGCGCGCGAGAATTGCACCAAGTAGGCCCATGAACAGGATGCCCATCCAAAGTGTGAATATCTGAAGAATAGGAATAACAGTATTAAAAATATACAGTTCACGTTTTGCTGCGTGCGCTTGAAGCAAGCTGAGTGGAACTACGCTTCCGACCGGAATAAGCGAAAGTGCATACACTTGTGAAATAAAAACTGAATCCATATATGCAGGAAACAGAATAGAAAAGAGAAATGGTGCAGCTACGATGTAGCAAATGACAATCAGGATAATAATCCCTGTCAGTCCCCACAGTTTTTTTCCGAGCGTAGGTAGAATTTCGTGAACAGGGCGTTTAGCAAACTTAGGAAACGAAAGGGTCTCTAGATTGCCAAGAATTGCACGAAGTTGATCGGGAATTGAAACTGCAAAGGTATATATTGCCAGATTAACAGGACCTAGTGCATGAAAAATTAGCAATTTGTCTGCTTGTTGCGAAAGAGTGAATAAAATATTCATAGCACTCAGGTGCAGTCCGAGTGAATGAAACTCCGCGTTGGTCTTGCGGGTAAAAGAAATATGAAACTTTCGAATGGTATATATCGATATAAGTGTGCCTGTGAGTACGCTTGCTCCAAGGAACGTAGCAAGAAACGCCACAGGCTCATGTAAGATGAGCATAAGTGCAATTAGTCCGAGTGTAGGAACAAGATTGAGTAGGATTCCTGCAATAGCATTTTCACGGAACGCTTTCTTTCCCTCGAGCACGGCTCCATACAGGTATGCTGCCTGCATAAATGGTCCGAGTATTCCTATAACAAGGCAGCCATAGGCAAGTAGGGGGTTTGCATTCAAGGCATAGTACGCAGACATTCCAAACGAAATAAGCGCCATAGGGATACTGCCCAAAAGTGAAAGTTTCAATGCGTGCCAGTATGCTCCGTGATCGTCCCTTGCTATTGCACGGGCAAGTGCTGTCGGTACTCCAGAAAGACCAAATGCAGTAAGGCTCCAGAAAACAGAAAGAAGGAATCGATAGGTGCCATAATCGTCCTTTGATACATAGTAAGCAAAAGCAATTGAGGCAAGGAACGCTAGTCCCGATATAGATACTTGGCCGAGTACGAGCCAAACTCCTCCCTTGAGGAGGTAGGACAGGTCAATCTTGGTAACTCTTTCGGCCCACAGAATAAGGCGTTTGAGTAGTGGGTCTTGGGTAACGGGCATAGTATGTACCTTATCACCTGTAAACGACCCATAAGGTGACGCCTTAAACTAAGTGGTATATTCTTAGGCATATGACTATTAGAACCACGGCTCGCTGGCTTGTCCTTATTCCTTTGTTTCTCATCCCATTCATTCCGCTCTACATAGCAAATGACCTGTTCTTTCCGTTCATAACAGGGAAGGGGTTCGCGTTCCGTATTTTGGTTGAAATAGCGCTTGCGGGTTATGTTCTGCTTGCTCTTATTGATACCAAGTACCGTCCTCGCTTTTCTTGGACGCTAGCGCTCTATAGTGCGCTCACCCTCTGGATGGTGATAGCAAACCTGCTAGCAGTAAATCCCCACAAGGCGTTTTGGAGTAACTTTGAGCGTATGGACGGGTTCGTCACGCTCATTCACGCGTTCGCATTCTTTGTGGTGCTTGGCAGTGTTATGACTGCAGATAAACTTTGGAAAAAGTGGTGGATGTTCTTCCTCTCAGGCGCAGCTCTCGTAAGTGCCTACAGTCTCTTTCAGCTTGCTGGTATGGCAGACATTCATCAGGGAGGCGCGCGCGTAGACGCGACCTTCGGTAACGCCGCCTACCTCGCGGTATATATGCTCTTCGTGACAGCAATAGCGCTCTGGCAGGCCCTTGAGTCTAAGGGATGGGTTCGCTACATGCTCTTCGGGTTTGCAATTCTAGCTTCTGGAATACTGTTTGCGACCGCAACGCGCGGCGCGGTCATTGGTCTTGCAGGTGCTATTGGTCTGGGGTCGGTGCTATGGATGCTTGAGGCGGGGAAGAAGAAGGCGCGCCTCGCCGCAGGGGGAGTATTCCTCGGGCTCCTCGTCCTTGTTGGTCTATTCTTCACATTCAAGGACTCAAGCTTCATAAAGAATGACCCAACACTTTCTCGTATTTCTTCCATTTCTGCCGCAGACGGTGCAACTCGCTTCACGCTCTGGGGAATGGCACTTGAAGGGGTACAAGAGCGTCCCGTCTTTGGATGGGGGCAGGAAGGATTCAGTTACGTATTCCAGAAGTACTACCAGCCAGGACTCTACGCACAGGAGCCATGGTTCGATAGGGCTCACAATACCTATATTGATTGGCTCATCGCGGGTGGCGTTCCAGCTCTCCTTCTATTCCTCGGACTTATTGGAAGTGCCGTGGTGGCGCTCTACCGCAAAACCGCTTCGCGTCCTGAGCGTATCATTCTGGTCTCCGCGTTTGCGGCCTACGGATTCCAGGCGCTGTTTGTGTTCGATAACCTCTTTAGCTATGTAGGTCTCGCAGCGCTCCTTGCAGCTGCTCACGCGGTAGGAAGCAAACCTATACAAAAGCTTGAAACATTACCTGAGATTAAGGAGCAAACTGCAAGTAGCGTAGCCGCACCAATCATTATCGCGGTATTTGTCGGCATAATCTGGATGGTAAATGTTCCGGGTATGGCACAGGCAAGTAAGCTCGTGCACGGACTAAGCTACGCACAGAGTGCTCCTGCGCAAGCATTTATCTACTTCAAAGAAGCTGCAACAGAATCTGGACTTGGTTCACAGGAAGTGGGTGAACAGTTGGTGTCGTTTGCAGGAACCATGAAGACCAGAACTGATTTACCTACAGAGACACGGCTTGAGATACTCCAATACGCACTTGCAAACATGGGTGCGCAGGTGGCGCGCATACCACAAGATGCACGTCTGCGTGTTCAATATGCGGTCGGGTTACGTGCGGCAAACGTTCCTAAAGATGCTCTCACTCAAACAGAGGAGGCGCTGAGACTCTCTCCAAAGAAGCAAACCATTATGCTTGAGCGAGG